>Ga0181552_10001595_pt1 | contig 17231 bp, 20 predicted proteins | sample 011ome_18_FD_130583 | JGI IMG/M metagenome (GOLD analysis project Ga0181552, IMG submission 130583) | Coastal salt marsh microbial communities from the Groves Creek Marsh, Skidaway Island, Georgia - 011501BT metaG (megahit assembly) | ecosystem: Environmental > Aquatic > Marine > Intertidal...
ATAATAAAATTGATCAGGTTTTTTTAGCAGCTGCCAAAGTCGGAGGTATCCTTGCAAACAATACATATCCAGCAGAATTTATATATGAAAATCTTACAATACAAAGCAATGTTATAAATTCTGCATATACTGGAGGAGTGAAAAAGCTTATGTTTTTAGGATCTTCTTGTATTTATCCAAAACATGCGGAACAACCATTAAAAGAAGAGCACCTTCTTACAGGCCTGCTTGAGACAACTAATGAGCCATATGCTATTGCAAAAATTGCTGGAATAAAAATGTGTGAAGCTTATAGAAATCAATATGGTGTAGATTATAGAAGCGTAATGCCAACAAATTTATATGGATATGGTGATAATTATCATCCTCAAAACAGCCATGTTTTACCTGCCTTAATTTATAAATTTGATTTAGCAAAAACTTTAAATAAAAAAACAGTTAAGCTATGGGGTTCTGGAGCTCCTTACAGAGAGTTCTTGTTTTCTGATGACTTGGCAAGAGCATGTATTCATATAAGCAATCTATCAATTAATGATTATGAAACTCTCGTTGGTCAGAATTGTAGTTTCATAAATATTGGAAGTGGTGATGAAATATCGATTTATGATTTAGCTATATTGGTCAAAAAGGTTGTTGGGTTTGAGGGAAAAATATCATGGGATAAAGACAAGCCTGACGGAACTCCAAGAAAATTAATGGATAGCTCTAAATTAAATTCATCTGGATGGATACCTAGAGTTAGTCTTGAAGAAGGTGTTAGAATTTCTTATCAAGATTTCTTAGAAAAGAAAGAACAAGGCTCTCTTCGCAAGGCATGATAGATTTTTGTACTATGCGTTTATTCAAAATCAAATCTCATCTAATATCTAGATATTATTATCGGATATCTAAGTGATAGTAAATACAATAAAAAAAATCTTATCTCTAATAAAATACAAGTTCATTTCTTTATTTAAAACCTATGATCTACATATTTTTTCAAGATACTCTGGGAACAACTATTTTGGATCATATTCTAGAGTCTATAGGGGTGTAAACTTACATGATGTTAAAATTGGAAACTATAGCTATGTTAATAATTTTTCAATTATTTCAAGAGCTGATATTGCTTCTTTCTGTAGTATTGGCAGTATGGTTAAAATTGGTGGTTTTGGAAAGCATAAATTAGGTATATCTACTCATCCATCTTTTTATGATGTATCACCACCCACTTATGGGTTCCATAAAGATACAGAATTCAAGCCATATAAAAAAGTAATTATTGGACATGATGTTTGGATTGGAGATAGGGCTATAATACTGGATGGAGTATCTGTTGGTCATGGGGCGATTATTGCTGCTGGAGCTGTCGTTGTTAAAGACGTTCCTCCATATGCAATTGTAGGAGGAAACCCTATGAGTATAATTAGGTATAGATTTGCAGAAAAAGATATTAATAGTCTATTGGAATTAAAGTGGTGGGACCTTCCTATTAAAGATTTAAAAAAAGTTGCATCATTGATGTCTGATGATAAAAATTTGTTGAATGTTCATGAATACATAACTAAATTACGGAGTTTATAAAAATGCTTTCAAATAAATCAGTCTTAATAACAGGCGGAACAGGCTCATTTGGAAAAAAATTTCTTTCAAAAATTCTAAATGATTATCCTGATGTAAAAAAAATAGTTTTATTTTCGAGAGATGAGCTTAAGCAATCTGAGTTAAAAATGTTGTATCCAGAGGCTCTTTTTCCTAGTCTACGCTTTTTTATCGGAGATGTTCGTGATCGTGAGAGATTGGTTATGGCTTGTGAAGGAATAGATGTAATTATTCATGCTGCAGCGATGAAACAAGTTGATACAGCGGAACATAATCCACAGGAGTGCATTAAAACAAATGTAAATGGAGCAGAGAATGTTATCCATGCTGCACTTAATTGTGGTGTTTCCGATGTTGTTGCATTATCCACTGATAAAGCATGCGCACCAATAAATTTATATGGCGCAACAAAGCTTGTTTCTGATAAATTGTTCACTGCTGCAAATAATATCAGAGGAAGCAAAGATATCCGGTTCAGTGTTGTGCGCTATGGAAATGTTATGGGCTCTAGAGGATCTGTAATACCCTTTTTCATTTCTAAAAAAAAGGAAAAATTAATACCAATTACACATCCAGAAATGACACGCTTCAATATTTCTCTTGATGAGGGAGTTGAAATGGTTATGTATGCGCTTAATAACCATATTGGTGGCGAGATATTTGTCCCAAAAATACCATCTTACAATATTATGGATATTGCAAAAGCCATTGCACCTGAAGCAAAAACAGAAATAATTGGTATCAGGCCAGGTGAAAAACTTCATGAGGAGATGATCACCGACACAGACTCACTAAGCACGATTGAGTTTTCTGATTATTATGCAATCTTGCCGTCAACATCGATCTATAAAGAAATGGATTATATAAAGCATTATTCAGCAAAAAAAGTTCCTATTGGATTTAAATATAATTCTGGCACCAATGATAAATGGGAAACTGTTGAATCACTAACTCAAAAAATTAAAGATAACCTTTCTGAAGATATAAATTTTTAAGTAAGCAATTATTGTGAAAAATGCTAATAGATTAGTAATAGGTACCGCTCAATTTGGTCTTGATTATGGAATATCAAATAATTCTGGCCAGGTTTCATTAGAAGAAGCTAATAAAATATTAGATTATGCATACAGCAATGGTGTTAAGGAGCTAGACACGGCAGCCACTTATGGTGAGAGTGAGAAGGTTATTGGAAATTGTAATTCTGAACTGTGGAGTTGTATCACTAAATTTACACTAAATAAAAGTTTTATTAGCCCAGATGATATTTATAAAAGCGTTAATCTTTCAATTAAACGATTAAAGAGAGAAAAATTAGATGGTTTGCTTATTCATAATGTTGAAATTCTAAAAAAAAATGGCGAAGCCATAATCAATGCCTTAAGAGAGTGCAAAAGAAACGGCCTTGTTAATAAAGTTGGGGTCTCTATATACGATCCAAATGACTTGGAACTAATTTATAAATTTATAACACCTGATATAGTGCAAACACCATTCAATGCATTTGATCAGCGTATACAATCTAGCGGATGGCTAAATTTGCTTAAATCAGATGGTGTTGAAGTTCATGCTAGAAGTATATTTCTTCAAGGCTTGCTCTTAATGGATGATCAAAAAAGACCAAATTATTTTCAGCATTGGGAGTCAATATTTAGGTCTTGGGATTTGTATGTTGCTAAATCAGGAGTCTCAAAATTAACATGCGCTCTTAAAATTGTCTTAGAAAATACTCTTATTGATAAACTTATCGTTGGTGTTCAGAGTTTGAATGAAATTTCTGAAATAATAACCTCCTTGAATGAAGAGTTAAATAGACCTTGGAATTTAGAAAAAGATCTCCCAAGCTCTCTTATCGATCCAAGAAAGTGGGAAATATGAGTAAAATTGTCGCTATTATTCAGGCAAGAATGGGAAGCTCAAGATTTCCTAAAAAAACTCTTGAATTATTGGCTGGTCAGCCAATGCTTGGTTTTCTCGTTGATAGATTAAAGAAGAGTCGCTATTTAAATAATATAGTATTAGCAACAACAACCAATAAAAGTGATGATGTGTTATGCCAATGGGCTGGGTCAAGTAAATTACCATTCTTTCGAGGCAGTGAGTCAGATGTCTTAGATAGATATTTTGCGTGTGCAAAATTATTCAAGGCTGATATTATTGTCCGCATAACAGCTGACGACCCTCTAAAAGATCCTCATGTCATTGATTATGCAATTGAGACTTTCTTGAATCAAAATGTTGATTACGTATCAAATACACTTGAACCCACATTCCCAGAAGGTATAGATGTTGAGGTTTTTAGTTTTGATGCTCTAAAAATTGCATCAAATGAAGCTAAAATTTTGTCTGAAAGAGAGCATGTAACTCCTTATATATGGAAAAATATAGAAAAATTTTCAGTTTCAAACTTCAAAGATCAATCAAACAACAGCGATATTCGTTTGACTGTTGATTATCCTTCGGACTTGATGATGCTTAACAAAATAAATGACCTTAAATCTAATCTTAAATCTATGACTTATAAAGAAATTATAGATTTTTTGAAAGAAAATCAGCATATTAATGCTATAAACCAAGGTGTGATTAGAAATGAAGGATATATAAAAACCCTAGCGGAGGAAAGTTTACATGAGTAAAGATTTTAAGAGCCGGTTATTTGGTAATGAGTTCAATTATGTCAAAGAAGTGCTTAGTCAAGAATTCAGAACATCTTCAGGTGCGCATTTTATGAAAAGACTTGAAGCAGCTTTTGCAGAAAGATTTGGTTCAAAGTATGCAATATCATTTATAAATGGAACAGCAACAATGCATGCCGCCTTAGAGGCTGCTAATGTTGGTCCTGGAGATGAGGTAATTGTGCCACCTTTAACAATGTCTTCAACTACATTTGCAGTTCTGCAATGTGGAGCTATACCTATTTTTGCAGATGTGGATATTGATACATTTCAAATTGATCCAAAGGATATTGAGAAGAAGATAACATCATCTACTAAAGCTATCATTACTGTAGCTTTATATGGATTATCTCCAGACATGGCTCCTATAATACAGCTTTCAGAAAAGTATAATTTATTTGTCTTAGAGGATAATGCGGAGTGTTTTTTGGGTGAGTATGAAGGCAAAATTGCTGGAACAATAGGAAATTGTGCAAGTTTTAGTTTCCAAAGTTCCAAGCACTTATCTTCAGGGGAAGGCGGTATGATCATTACCGATGATATAGATTTAGCAAATAAAATACGCCAGATTCAGTCGCTGGGATATGCTGGTGTGAGCGCAACTAAAAACAAGATAACCAAAGCTGATATTCAGCACCCTTCTTATAATAGACATGAGCTAATGGGATGGAACTATAGAATGCCTGAGTTATGCTGTGCTGTTGCTTTGGCGCAGATAGAAAATATAGATTACTTAGTGCAAAGAAGAAAAGATGTTGCAAATTTATACGAAGAAGTAATAGCGTCAAATAATAATTGGATTGTACCTCAAAAGGTACCAAAAAACTGTGTCAACTCATATTGGACCTGGGTTTGTAAGTTAGACCTAGAGTATGTATCTTGGGAAAAATTTAGAGATACATTTATTGGATTTGGTGGCGATGGATTTTATGGTGCTTGGAAACTTACTTACATGGAACCAATGTTTAAAAATAGAAATTTACTTGGAAGGGAAAAGCAGATTTCAGCAGAGCAATGGGATTTATATGACGCAGGTCTTTGTCCTAATGCTGAAAACTTACAGCCAAGATTATTACAATTTAAGACGGATTACTGGAATTTTGATGAGGCTAAAGAACAGGCTCAGGCTCTCAAAAAAACATTAGATTATTTAAATTAAAGAAGTATTTTTTGCAATTACTATAAATAATGGTTGAGCTTTTAAAAAGAGTTGGTTGGTATACCTTCAGTACTATTTACGCAGTGTCACTTCAAACAATCCTCACCATTATATTAATAACTCAACTAAGCCTTGAGGATTATGGCCTTGTGGGCTTCTTTCTCGGAGTTATTGCAATATTATCAGTTATTATTAGCCTAGGATCTGAAAATGCTGTTGCAAGATCTGTTCATGAAAATAAAGTTATAAACAACGACAGCGTAGTTCAAGCATCTATATTTATAGTAAGCTTAAATACTTTTATTTTATTCTTCATAATATTTACTACATCGGTCTTTATTGAAATTAAGTTTAAATTAACTATTCTTGCTATTTTTGCTGCAGCTATGCAAGCATGCATGACGATTCTTCAAGTGCAACTTCAAATGCGCGATATGGCAAAAAAATTTGCTTTTGTTAGTATTTTCTATAATTCAGCTATTTTTATATTTACTTTATCCACACTGCATACATTATCATTTTACAGCAGGATACTTGCTCCATCCTTAGCAGGTTTTTTTGTAATAGCAGTATATTGCCTTATTTTTAAAGGCGCCTTCTTAAAATTACCAAGCTCGAATGGAAATTTTTCTTATATTAGGAAAGTAGGATTTCCATTAACACCCCATGCACTTTTGGGTGTGTTGAATGGTTATGGTGATAGATTAATACTAGGTTTGGCTGGGAACCCAACTCTCTTAGGAGCTTATTCAATTATCAGTCAGATCCTAAATATACAAACTACAGCTATCTCAACACTAAATAATGCATATCTACCATGGCTGTTCAACAAAATTAATAAAAGTGATTCAATTAAATGGCATGTTTTTTGTCTTACAGCTTTGTTTTTTGGTTTATTAATTTCTTGCTCTATTTTTCTAATTACAAATAAATTATCCATAAATGAAACATATATTGATGTATTTGAAGTTGCTAAATTTATAGGGCTGTGTTTTTTCTTAGATGCAATCTACTATATTTTAGTAGGGAAGTTATACTTTTTTAAGAAATCATTTGAGATAAGCTTAACTACCTCATTGCAAATGCTTTTTCGTGTAGTGGCCGGTATCCTTTATGTAACTATATTTTCACCAACGCTTCTAGGTATGATAATTTTATATATAGTAGGCGCAGCAATAAGGTTGGTGATTACTTATTATTATTTTAAAAAATATTAGTCATGGTTATTAAAATGAATCCAATTATTTTAGCCCAGTCCTTAATATTTGGAGTTTCAATTCCGATTTTAATTACCTTTTCCCCAGTTTTTCCAGATATTATTAGATCGATTATCATTATTTTTTGGATGATATTTTTACCATTTTTTTTCTTTAAAATTACCTCTATCCAAAATTTAATACTATTTTTATTATCTATATTTATAATTTCAGCACATTCATACAATGCAATATTAAGCCATCCAGATATCTCAATCACTTATCTCATCCCATTAATGTTGTTTTCATATGTATGTCTTTCAAGTTTTAGATATAACAAAAGTTCAGCTCAAAACCTTGCTATAGGCCTTTTCTTTGGAGCAGCGGCAGTTAACTTAATAACGTTATTAATCTTTTCTTTAATTATTGCTGGTTATATAGATATTATTGAGGTATTTAGCATTTTTGATAGATCTGAGGATATGGGCGTCTGGAGGTTTTCCTTGGGAAACGCAATAGAAGTACCATTTTTATTAACAATGTGTACTGTAATCTGTTATGAGCAGACAAAAAGGTATCGTTTTATAAGCATGGCATGTGTATTGCTTAACTTAATAGTTGCTTTAATTTCCCAATCTCGAGGAGTAACGCTTATATGCATATTTCATCTTCTAATCTACTTAAGATATTTCTTTTTTCTTGCAATGCCAGCTTTTCTCCTATTTTTTATGATCTCAAATGAAATAGTTTTAACCATAATTACAGAAACTTTTGACTCCTTGGTTTTAAGGTTTTCAGGTGAAGATTATGGATCTGCATCTATGAGAGAACTAATGTTTGTAGAAGTAATTACCAATATTTCTTCGTCATCATTATTTTTCGGCAATGGTGCATTGAGTAGCTCAGAGCTTATGGTAAATGTTGTTGGCAAACTCATGACTGTTGAAGCTGTAACTCTTCAATTAGTATATGAGTTTGGATTAATCGGTTCGATAATAATACTTTCAGGCTTCATTTTAAATATCATCAGGCAAGCTTATAAGTTGCCGATCTATATGTGGGCTTTTTTTGTTCAATTGTTTATACTTTTGCCTGTCACAGCTTCCTTTGCTATTTTTGCAATTTTATTTTTATTATATGAAGAGGTTGGGAACTAATGCTGATAAATATGAAAAAAGTAGCTAAAATTTTTTTACCACCATTTGCTTATAATTTTATTAAATATTTAGCCATGAAAGTGAAAAGAATTACGCTTTGTAAATACTTAAAAAAAAATTTAATCTATAAAGATTTTTATTTAGGAGAATCGGTTTGCATTATTGGAAATGGACCATCGATTAATCAATCAAAAGATTTTATAAAGCAATTTAAAAATACAATTGCTATGAATAATTTTCATAAAAGTAGTTTTTCAGATTCTATAAAGCCTGTAGCTTATTGTATTGGAGAGCCAGTATCATCAGACGCTTGGTCAGATCCACTCACAATAAAAGCTAAATCAAATGCTAAAACATATTGGGTAGATATTTCCAATGCTAGAGTTCATACTAAGGAAAATAGGGCTATATTCAATTATGTTAATGGCATTCTTCAACCAAATGATAGAGGTTATATCGGTGATATGCATAGTGACTCATTAGGCAGTCAAACAACTGCAGTTTTGGCAATTCAAGTTGCAATCTACATGGGTTTTTCTAATATAACGTTGGTAGGTTTTGAACACTCTTGGCTTGCAACTCCAGATCATTTAAGTCATTTTTATTCTTCCCGTAAGGATGATGATGATACAATCGATCAGTATACTTATGATGAGCTTATGAATAAATGTGTCTTGATGTGGTCTCAGTATAGAACTATTCAAAAATATGCAGAAAAGAACAATATTACAATTAAGAATGCTACCCCAAATTCATATCTAGATGTATTCCCTCGCCAAGCAATAAATATATCTATTTAAGAGTATAAATTTTATGAATATCTCTTTTATAGTTCCATGCTTCAACGATCAACATGAAATGGTTAAAACAGTTCACTCTATTATTTCTCAGTCTCATGACAGTGATGAAGTAATAGTAATTGATAGTTCATTTAATAAAAATTTAGCTAAAAATCTTTTATATAAATATTCAAAAAAAGATAATCTTATATACAGACATACTCCTCCAAAAGGAATTTATCCTGCTCAAAATTATGGAATTAAGATAGCAAAAAATGAATGGATCCACATTATTAATAGTGCAGACTATCTTTTAGATAATGCAAGAAAAGAAATTGCTAAGGCAATTTTTTATTATGATAATAAAGATTTGCTTGTTTTTTCGCAAATGGTTACATTGAATAACAAAAAAGTCTTGATTTATACTCCAGATAAGTCCGGCATTTGGCCACATCAGTCAGTTTTAGTCAAAAGAGATGTTCATAATAAACTAGGGTTATATGATGAATCATTCAAGTTTACTGCTGATCAAATGTTTTTATTTAAAGCAAGAAAAAAATTTAGTCACGTTATTATGCCTTTTGTTTTAACCAGTTATGATCTTAGCGGAGCATCGTCAAAGTTTTCTATAAAGCAATGTTCTGAATTATTTAAACTTGGAAGGTCTAGGGAATTAAGCTTGATAAAGTCGATTATCAATGCTTATCTTTTTCCTGTCCTGTCTAAGATCTTGGCAATATTAATTGGTAACTCAACGGCTTTGAAAGTTAAATTTAGATTGAGAGGGATGAAAGTTGATTAGTGTAAGGCTGGCTGGAGGTTTAGGTAATCAAATTTTTCAATTATCAGCTGCAATTTTATTGCAATCAAGATATGGCGGAGAAATAAACATAGATAGTTCTGGATTAGGTGCATATAATGTCCCAAGACAACTCATTATCAATAAATTATTTGATATCGATATGCTTAACGCTAAAGTTGATATGCCAATCTTGATGAGATTAGTCAGTATGTCTAGGGTATCAAAGCTTGGTTTCGTTGGTTATAACGATGCTTCTTTTAAAAAACTATTGAAAGCTAAAAAAAAGCCACTTTTTCCAATCCATCTTGATGGATACTTTCAAGAATTTTGGAGTAAAGAAGACTTTGATAAGGTAGTTGGAATATTGAAAAATGTGATGTATAAAAATTCACAAAAACTATCAAATAGATTTGTTATTCATTGCCGAGGCGGAGATTTCTTAAAAGATTCTAATTTAAACATAATGAACTTTGAGTGGTACAAGGAAGCAGTTTCTTTATTAATTGAAAATCATGATATTCCATGTGATTGTGAAATAGTTTGTGAAGATATCATCTATGGCAGATCCTTAGAAAAATATTTAAACAATGAATTTGATGTTAATTTTTCCTTGAAACAAAAAGGCACCGTCATAGAAGATTTTTTATATTTAAAAGATAGTAAATTTCTAGTAGCCGGTAATAGCACTTTTGCTTTTTGGGCATCTGCATTTTCTCAAGATCCCCAAAGAACTATAGCGCCTATCAACTTTTCAACTACAAAAAAAAGACCCGCATTCAACCCCAAAGAGACATTAATTAAAATTCTTGGAGAGAGCCATGAGTAAAATATTAGTTACTGGAGCCGCTGGATTTATTGGTAGCCACATATGTGACAAACTTTTAGAAAGAGGAGAGACGGTTATTGGTTACGATAATATGTCATCTGGAGTTGATCGTTTTTTAGAAAAAGCCAATAACTTTAAAAAGTTTGATTTTGTAAAAGGTGATATTTTAGAACTGGATAAATTAAAACATATTATGGAAGGTGTTGATGTGGTTTATCACATGGCTGCAAATGCAGACATAAGAGGAGGCACTCTTAATACTTCTATTGATATAGAACAAAATACTATTGGAACATATAACGTTTTAGAGGCAATGCGTCTTTCAACTAGCGCAAAAAGAATTTGTTTTGCATCGTCTGCTGCAGCACTTGGAGAGCCTAAAGAGTTTCCTACCCCAGAAAATTTATCTAATCCAATCCAAACATCTCTTTATGGAGCATCAAAGATGGCTGGAGAGGGCTTAATATCATCATATTGTAATGCGTTCGGCATTGAAGGATATTGCTTTAGGTTTGTATCTCTTCTTGGCCCAAGATACCCGCATGGACACGTTTTTGATTTTGTAAAAAAGCTTCGAGAAGATCCTAGTAATTTATCCATCTTGGGGGATGGAACTGCAAAAAAAAGCTATCTACACATTTCTGATTGCATAGCAGCCCTAATGTTAGTATGCGAGGATATTAGACCAGCAAAAGATACAGGGGGTAAATTTCAAATTTATCATCTTGGAATTGATGATTATATACATGTTTCTGACAGCGCAAAAATCATAGCAAATGAGCTAGGTTTAAAACCAAATTTTCATTTTGGACAAGGCTCACGTGGTTGGGTGGGTGACAACCCTTTTGTGTTATTAGATATTTGTAAAATGAAAAAACTCGGTTGGTCACCTTCATATAATATTGAGGAATCAATTCAAGAAACAGCAAACTGGCTTATGAACAATAGTTGGATTTTCGATGAAAGAAATTAGCCAAATACAGCCTTTAATTTCAGTAATAATGCCTTCCTTTAATTCAGAGAAACATATTAAGGAATCGATAGAATCAATTCAATCACAAACCTATGAAAATTGGGAGCTAATAATTGTTGATGGTATGTCCAAAGATAATACAGTAAAAATTATAAAAGAATATCTACAAATTGATAAAAGAATTATCTATATTGCCAACTCTGATGACAATGGGCCTGCTCAAGCTAGAAGCGAAGGATTGAAAATTGCTAGCGGTGAATACTTTGCATTTATTGACTCTGACGATCTTTGGAAAAAGAATAAGCTAGCAATCCAAATAAAATTCATGCTAGATAAAAATTGTAAATTTAGTTACACAAAATATAAAAAATTGCTTCTAGATGGATCTTTGAGCAAGGCTTCCATGGGGGGGCATGATTCAAATTCATTTAATCAGTATCTTAGAAGAAGGGGTATCGCAAATAGCACTGTTATGGTTAAGAGGGAATGTATTGATGATGAAGTTTTAAATACAGTTGGTAAAAGTCATGGCGAGGACACTTTATGGTGGTTGCTAATTCTTAGAAAAGGCTACACAGCATATGCCATCCAAGCTGACCTTGTGGTTTATAGAGATGTTGAAGACTCATTATCATCAAAGGTTTTAAAACATCAATTTACTGTTTGGCATTCTTATAGAAATGAATTGGGTCTAAATATTTTTAAAGCATCATTCAATTATATTGGTTATATTATCGATGTTTTTATAAGAAGATTAATATTTTTTATTATGAATTCATTAAAAAAATGATCAAAAGTCAAGTAGTAATTCTCGCTGGAGGGTTTGGTACAAGAATGTCTGCAGACTTCCCAAATATCCCAAAACCATTAATACCTGTAAACAAAATTCCAATACTTGAGCATTTGATAAAAGAATGTAAAAAATATAATAAGTTAGACATTCTTATTGTTTTACATTTCATGCCTGAAAGTATTAAACATTATTTTGGGGATGGAAGTAGTTTTGGTGTTCGCATTCAATATTTTATTGAAGAAACTCCTTTAGGAACTGCTGGTGCTTTATTAGCCGTTAAGCATGCGCTTCAAGATACATTTCTAGTTTTATATGCAGACGTGTTTTCAGATCTTGATCTTAATGAGTTTTTTAAATTTCATAGAAATAATGATGCCGAGATATCTATCGTAGTTCATCCCAATGATCACCCTTATGACAGCGATCTTGTTATTTGTGATTCAAATAAAAGAGTAATTAAGTTTAGCTCTCATCCGCATCAAAACAATAATGTAAAGAATTTAGTAAATGCTGCTATGTATTTGATGAATCAATCTATGCTACAAAAGTATATTATCTCTCATGAAACCAAGCTTGATATAGCCCAAGACATGTTTCCTAGCTTGCTTCAAATAGGATGTCATATAGCAGCCTATAAAACTTGTGAATACATTAAAGATATGGGAACCCCTAAAAGATTAAGGAGGGTTGAAAATGATATAAACAATGGAGTTTCATGCTCTAGGAGAATTTCAAAAAAAAGAAAGGCTATATTTCTTGATAGAGATGGAACAATTAATTATGAAAATGGGCACATTAGTAATAAAAACAATTTTAAGTTATTTGAAAATGCAGGCGATGCCATTAAGCTTATAAATCAATCAGAATTTTTAGCTATATGTGTTACCAATCAGCCTGTTTTAGCAAGAGGAGAGTGTACTTTTCAAGACTTAGAGCAGATACATAATAAAATGGAGTTTGAATTAGGTCTAAAAGGAGCTTACTTAGATGAAATTTATTTTTGCCCGCATCACACCGATAAAGGGTTTCAAGGAGAGATCTTAGATTTAAAAATCAATTGTAATTGCAGAAAGCCAAACCCTGGCATGTTAATTAATGCTATAGAAGATTTTAATATTGACATAAAAAAATGCTGGTTAATTGGTGATAGCGAGGCAGATATTAGCGCAGCTCATAATGCTGGTTGTAACAGCATTCTTTTAAAGAGCTCTATAGAAGAAAAAGGCAGCATAAGATATGAGCCTACCCATGCCAAGTCTAATATATTTGAAGCTGTTGAATATATTCTTTCTCTTGATTAATACGAATAAGTTAAATAGTTTTAAAAGGTTAAACAATTCTATTCATTGTAAATAATTTGTGTTCCTTCATTTTCCATTTTAAGGTCAACTTCTTTTAATTTGCTTAATGCTTTTCTGATATTTGAATGAAACTCTCTTGGAGCTAAAAACGTAATGAAGCCACCTCCGCCGGCACCAAGGAGTTTACCTGCCTTTGCACCAGAGTTTATACCAGCCTCATAAATTTCATCTATAAAGCTATTTGAGATATCATCTGTCATGGATTTTTTAAGTAACCAATTTTCATTCATCAGTTGTGTTATTTGTTCAAAATTAGAATTCTCAATAGCAATTTTAAATTCTCGAGCAGTATCCGCCATTCTTCTAAGGACTATCTTCTTGTCTTGATTGCTTGAAACCTTGGTTTGCGTCTCTAAAATTTTTGAAGCCGATCTTGTTGTACCTAAATAAAAAGATATGCTCGATCCATCAAGAATTTCTTTGAATGAATTTGTACAATCGATATCTGTAATATTTACAGATTCATCGGGCATAAATTCATACATTTTAAGACCACCATAAGCTGCAGCAAATTGATCTTGTTTACCAATAGGTTCCTTGCATTTATTTATTTCAATTTCACATGCATCAGATGCAATTTTGTATGTATCCAATTCTTCTGATTTAAAAGCACGTAAAGCACTTAACAAACCTACAGTGTAGCTACTTGATGAGCCTAAACCAGTTCCCTTGCCAGGAATATCTGCTGTTGAAGTAATTTCTATACCTCCATGTATCTGGGTTAATTTAAGACATTCTCTTACAAGAGGATGTTGTATATCTTCCACTTTTTCAACATCTTCAACCCTTGAATAAGCAATCCGTATTCCTGCATCAAACTTTTTATGCAATGTTATATACATGTACTTGTTGATTGATGTAGAAACCACAATACCAGGGTCGTCTTGATAAAATGCTCTTATATCAGTTCCACCTCCAACATAGCTCATTCTAAAAGGTGTCTTGCTTATAATCATAGTTAATTAGACAGCTATTTAACTTACAGAGTAAACACTTTTACCTATAATCATATCAACCACAGTTGTAAGCCAGATCATATGAATTCCTTCAACTATATTATATGCATTGCTATTTACCCAAAAATTTATATCTCCTAGAGTTTTAAGTGAGTTATTTTCATCTTTACCTGTAAAAGTTACTAACTTTACTCCTATAGATTTAGCATACTCAGCAGCTTTAATTACATTCGGAGATTCTCCGCTAACACTAATTAAAACAAGCACGTCTTTATTTTGCATATGTGACTCTAAGGCTTTGGCTAACCATTCTTCATACCCATAGTCATTGGAATATGCAGTTATTAAAGCTGGATCATGAAAGGTAGTTGATTTAATTCTACCTTGTTTTGTAAAGTCTAAAGCAGCATGCGATGCAATTGCGGCGCTAGCACCATTCCCACTAAATATAACTTTGTATCCATTTTTACTAGTTTTTTCAAATAATGTTTTAAGCAATATTAAATTATCAAACAAGCAATCAGTCTTCAAATTAAATTCATATTCTTTATAATAATCTTCCAAAAATTTATTCATTGCATTCAGTCAAAATGTTTTTTTTTAATTTATATTTTACTTTATTTAATTTAAATTTAGTAAAATACTTTCAAATTATAATAATATTCATGTCTTAGTATGAGGCTGAAGAGGAAATATTTTTAAAGTTAAATGATTAAATTTATAAATCTAAAAAATGAACCCCCATACTTAATTTTTAAAAAAATATATGACCAAGCACTGGATGCAGGTCAATCAAATATTGATGCAATCTCGATATCTACATTTAATAAAAATTTAAATGAGGTTGATTCAAGATATGTTAATTTAAAATTTATCGATGAAACAAAATTTATTTTTTTTAGTAACTATAAATCTCCTAAAGCTTTAGCATTTGAATCTCACAATCAAATATCTGCCTTATTTTATTGGTCAAGTATCAATGTACAGATTCGAATGAAAGCTAAAATTAATAAAACTTCCAATGAATATAATAAAAATTATTTTTTTAATAGAGCAATTGAGAAGAATGCATTAGCAATTTCTTCTAAACAATCCAAATCAGTAGAATCTTTTGACATTGTTAAAAAAAACTATGAGAAATCTCTAGAAAAATGTGATTTAAAAAATTGCCCTGACTATTGGGGCGGGTTCTCCTTTTCGCCATATGAAATAGAATTTTGGGAGGGTGATGACTTTAGACTAAATAAAAGAAATTTATATAAAAAAAATAAAAATGATTGGGATCATTTTATTTTAGAGCCATAAACTTGTTTAAATAAAATATCTTTTGTTATAAAATCTCACTGATGAAAAAAACTACTACTAAAATCATCTCGTATTAATCAAAATCTCATCGGATATTAATCATAGCTATCAATAAAAAAAACAAAGTCCCTATAAACAATAAAATTAAAGCAGATCAAGTTATGCTTATTGGTGCGGGAGGCGAAAAATTTGGCCTAATTAATTTAAGTGATGCTTTAGAGCAAGCTCAACAATCTGATTTAGACTTAGTTCAAGTCTCTCCAGATGGATCAGCCCCAATAGTTTGTAAGCTAATGGATTATGGTAAACATATATTTGCTAAGAAAAAAAGTATCTCATCTTCAAAGGCTAAGACTAAAAGAACCTCTCTGAAAGAAATAAAATTCAGGCCATCTACAGATATAGGTGATTACAATATTAAATTAAAAAAAATAAAAAGCTTTATTCTTGATGGAGATAAGACTAAAATAAGCGTCCGATTTAGAGGCAGAGAGATTCTTAATAGCAATCTTGGTCTTGAGCTATTAACAAGACTTAAGGATGAACTGGTAGAGATAGCTCAAGTTGATCAAGAGCCGTCGCTTGAAGGTAGACAGCTATTAATGGTTCTATCGCCACTAAAAAAGAATAAATAATTAATTAAGAGTAAGAAAATGGGATATAAGATAAAAACACACTCTGGGGCTGCTAAGCGTTTTAAGAAAACAGGCACATCAGTAAAAAGTAAAAGCGCACATAGAAATCATATTCTTACCAAACAGTCTACAAAACGAAAAAGACATAACAGAGGATTAAATAAACTTTCAGGCACCACACTTAAGATGGCCTCAAAGCTTATAAATAGATAATATGCCAAGAGTAACAAAATCAGTCACAGCAAAAGCTAAACATAAGAAGATATTAAAATCTACAAAAGGCCATTATGGAGCTAGAAGTAGACTTTACAAAACTGCAAAACAGTCCAACATAAAAGCATTGCAATATGCATTTAGAGACAGAAAAAATAGAAAAAGAGAATTCAGAATGTTGTGGATTTCTCGCATAAATGCAGCCTCTAGGAATCTAGGGGTATCATATTCGGCACTCATAAATGGCCTATCAAAAAGCAAGATATTGCTTGACAGAAAGATCTTATCAGATCTAGCAGTTAACGATGCCTCAACATTTGAGAAGATTGTTAAAATAGCTGTAAATTAAGTTTACAATGTCTAATTTAGACAATTTAAAACCACCAAATATTATCAATGAGCCAGGAACATTGCATCCTGTAAATCAAACTAAAGACTATCTATTAACTATTCTTGCCGATATGGGTTTTAAAGAAATTCATGGACCAGAAATTGAGACTGAAAAATTTAATTTTGATATGTTAAATATTAAAAAATCTCATCCAGCCAGGCAAATGCATGACACTTTTTATGTCGAAGAGAGGAAGGGTGTTCTAAGAACACACACATCACCAGTTCAAATAAGAAGCATGCTTGAAAGCAAACCACCAATTGCTTTCACTTCAGCTGGTAAAGTATATAGAAAAGATGATGATGCAACTCATCTTCCTATGTTTCATCAGGTAGAAGGGATATATATTGATGAGAATGTAACTTTTGCAAATTTAAAATATATTATTCATCAAATTCTTAATGAGTTATTTGGAAGTAATGTTCAAATTAG
>Ga0181552_10001596_pt1 | contig 17230 bp, 18 predicted proteins | sample 011ome_18_FD_130583 | JGI IMG/M metagenome (GOLD analysis project Ga0181552, IMG submission 130583) | Coastal salt marsh microbial communities from the Groves Creek Marsh, Skidaway Island, Georgia - 011501BT metaG (megahit assembly) | ecosystem: Environmental > Aquatic > Marine > Intertidal...
AATATGATTTATATCTTCACCTATTCCATAATTATCTATTTTACTATGAATTGAGATGTTGGCATGTTTTGCCAAATAGCCTCCACTAAAATTTGAAAAACCTATAGTTTTTAGCTTTTTTTTATTTCAACATTTTAGAACTTCTCTTATATTTTTTGAATTTCCTGAAGAGCTAATTAAAATTAAATTAGCTGCCTCATGCATATATTTTAAATTAATTTTATCAACAGTACTTGATAGTGTAAGTGTGTAATTCTTAAAGAATTTTACAAATTCATTAGATTTTTTTTTATTGATCATGTGATGTATTTTTTTAAAAAAGCATTAAAATATAATCTTATTACACAATAAATTGAATAATGAAAACTAAACTTTAATGAACTTGAATAAATAAGATATGCATTAATAATTTTATTGAAATGAAAAGAAGATAATGTTGAAGCCCTTACTCTATAAAAGGTACAAAAATAGTTTAGAGTTCTAATTTTATAACCAGATTTTAAAAAATTTAACCACAACTCATAATCTTCTTTTGTTTTAAGTTTTTTAAATTTATTTTTTTTAAAACATTTCTTTTTTATTAAAACAGATGAGAGACAAACAGGGCAAGATTTAATCAAATATTTAAAAGTTATTAACGATGGAGATTTTACCTTATAAAGTTCTTTGTTTTTTTCATTAATTGCTTTGAAATTTGTAAATAATATATCTACTTTTTTATCTTTCAATTCTTTAACTTGAAGTTTTAATTTATCTTTTGACCACAAATCATCGCTATCAAGAAAAGCTATCAATTTTCCTTTTGAATAACTTACTCCCAAATTTCTACCCATACCTGCATAATTCCCTAATTTTTCATTCTTAAATACTTTAATTTTTTTTGATTGTTTAGAGATTTTTTTTAAAACTTTTTTTGAATTTAATGAATTCTCATTATCAATAATAATAATTTCTATGTTTTTATATGTTTGATGCAGAGCTGATGATATTGATGAAAAAATATTTTTTTTATCTTTAAAATATGGAATAATAATCGAGACCAACATTTTTTATATTTATATGTTAAAATTGAATTTAACTTTTATTTAATATAACCCTTTTTAATATTACCCTTTTTAAAACAAATTTAAAAAAAGTAATTTTATTTTTTTGTTGCTTTAAAAAAATATCCTATAGGATAATTTATTTTATTTCCTTTTGAAAAAACATTTAAAATATTGTCCAATGAAATCATAATTACAAATAATAAAGCGTTTAACAATGGGATATATTTATTATAGATCATAATAGAATTTAAAAACATTGTAAAAATTCCATAGCCTAAAGGTTTTATAGAGATTTTTTTAAAATCACTTGACTTTAATTCTCTATCTAAAAGAGTATTTGTAAATCTATAGTAATCGAATGGACTTCCGTGAATTCTAAACATAAAAGGAGTGCTTCCTATTAGCCAGCCTTTTTTTTTTAAAATATATTTTGAAAAAAAAACTGTATTTTTATAATCATATATATGCTCTAAAACATTAAATAAAAAAACTTTATCGAATTTTGAGCGAGCAGCTTTATATTTATTTTGATTAAAATTTTCAAAATTAATTATTACTGTATTTTCTTTTTGAGAATTATTTTCAATATTTAAATTAAAATACTTTATATGTTTTAATTTTTTAGATGATGAAATATTATGAGGCTTATTAGGTAATGAACCTAAATCAGCTAAAAAATCATTCTTATTTATGTTAATTTTATCGAATTCAATAATTTGCAAAACTCTTAAAAGACTATAGCCTTTATTAAGTAGATTAAATATTTTTAAGAATTCTTTCATACAAAATTACAATATTTATTTAAAGATTTGTAAAAATTATAACCTGTTTTTGGTAAAAATTGATTTAATTTAAATATTTTAATAAAATTTATCGAAGGATAAGCTAAACTAAATTTGCTTAGTTGACCAAAACTATCCAAAATATAAACATCTAAATTACCATATCGATTCAATGAAATGGCTGAATGCATAACTGCATTGATTGTGCCGAAATGACCTAAAAGTGGTGCCCAAAAGAAAATTTCTTTGTTCAAAATTATTTTTTTAATATATATATCCTTTCAGTTCTTACTTATATTGAAAATGAATAAAAGAAAACTCTTAACAGTTATCCTTACCTGGAATGATTTTGATAATACAAATAAATGCCTTGAGTCTTGTAAAAAATCTAAGTCAGAAAATACAACTTTTCTCTTGGTTGATAACAATTCAACTGATGGAAGTTTGGAAAAAATTATTAATAAATTTAAATTAAAAAATGTTTCAGATAAAATATTTGATCAAAATTCTGACAAATTTATATTTATAAAAAACTCTATTAATTTAGGTTGTGGATTTGGCCATAATACTGGTTACAGATTTGCAATAAAAAATAAATTTAAATATGTTGCTCGCATAGATAATGATATGCAATTTGGGTCGGATTTCTTTAATGAAAATTTAAATATATTAGATAAAAACCCAAAAATTGATGCATTAAGTCCTAAGATAATGTATCAAAAGAAAAAAAATAAAATTTGGTGGATGGGCTGTAAAATAGGCAATAATCTTAAATTTCAAACTCACATGAGAGACTATCCATACAATTTAGATGATAATGAAAATTTTAAAAATTTAAGAGAAACAGATGCGATAGCTGGATGTGCATCTATTATGCGTGTCAAAAGACTAGAAGAGGTAGGACTTTCAGATAAAGATTTTTTTTATGGACCAGAGGATATTGAATTTTCAAGAAGGATATATTCAGGAGCAAACTCCTTAATGGTTAATTTAAATAGTAAAATATTTCATGCAGTAACTCAAAGTTTTAAGCCAAAACATAGTTTTAGAAGAAAATATTTTGAACATAAATATAGACTTTTATTAGTAAAAAAAATTGGAACACAAAATGACAAAATTATGGGATACACAGTTTCAATTATAAAGTTTGGTCTTTATTGTTTTTTTTGTTTTAAAAAAAAGCACAGGGAAAAGATCAGACCAGTTTTTAAGTCTCTCTGTGATTTCTTTATTTTCAAAAGATACGGAGATTACGATAGAAAAAAAAATAATTCTTAATTATTAAACAAAATTACTAAAATAACTTTCAAAAAAAAATCAATTTTTTTTGTTTCTAATATTTTAAAAAAAATAGAAAAACTAAATCTATACCAATCAATAATAATTTTCATTAATGTTAAGATTGCTTTATAAAATTAAAAATATATACAATAGTCAATGGTTTCAAAACTTAGAGAAAAAATTTCTATTCTTAAAAAAAAAAAATTAAAAATTGGACTTGTCCATGGAGTTTTTGATGTTTTACATTTAGGTCACATAATTCACTTTGAGCAGGCAAAAAAAAAAGTGGATTTTTTAATTGCCTCTGTAACTAGTGACAAATATGTTAATAAATCTCCTGGAAAACCAATTTTCAAAATAAATCAAAGAATGAAAATGTTAAATCATGTAAAAGAAATTGATTTTGTTATAGAAAGTAATTTCGAAACAGCTGAGGAAAACATAAAATTAATAAAACCAAATTTTTTTTTTAAAGGTACTGAGTATAAAAATTTCGATGTTACTGGTAATATTGATAACGAGCTTAAATTAGTTAAAAAATTTGGTGGGCAAACTATATTTACTGATGGTGATGTTTTTTCATCAAGCAAAGTGATCAACAATGCCTTTAGCTACTTATCAGAAGATGTAAAAAAATTCCTAAAAAGAATAAATATCTTAAAACTTAAAAATAAACTTCCATTATTACAAAATGTTAACAAAAAAGTTTTAGTAATTGGAGATCAAATAATTGACACATACAAAATGGTAAATTTATCTGGTAAATCAAATAAGGCCTCAATAATTTCAACTCAATATTTAAATGAAACCTCTTATGGAGGAGGCACAATTCTTGTCGCCAATATTCTTTCTAAATTTTTAAAAAATGTAGATTTTTTGTATCCAGGTAATTCTCAAAATGATAAAATTTTAAATAAATTTTTAGAAAAAAAAGTAAAAAAAATTAAATATCCAAGTAATGTAAATTTTATAAAAAAAATTAGGTATATAGACTCTTATTCAGGAAATAAATTATTTCAAAATAGTTTAAATGAGAATGATAAGCACAGTAAAATTGATAGTTTAAAATTTATAAAAACTTTAGATCATATTATTAAAAAATATGATTTAATATATCTGTTTGATTTTGGATATTACACGTTTGAAAAAGATATACATAAATTAATAAAAAAAAATAAAAATAAATTCATTATAAATTGTCAAAGTAATTCATATAATTTTGGTTTTAATATTGCTACAAAATTTAATAAGGGAAGCTCTATTTCAATGGATGAAACAGAATACAGGTTATGTAAACAAAATAAAAACAAATCATTAAATGAATTATTGTCAGATAAAAAAAATTTATTTAAAAATTTTAAAGAATTAATTGTTACAAGTGGTAAAAATGGAAGCCATATTTTAAGTAAAAATAAAATTAATTTTACACCGGCTTTTTTTCAAAATTTAATTGATGGTAATGGATGTGGTGATGTTTTTTTAACTATATATAGTGTTGCCAGAAATTTATGCAAATATACAATCCATGAAGCTTCTATAATTTCACATATTTGCGCTGGTATCCACGGTAGTTATATTGGAAATAAAAATTATATTGATTATCAAAAACTATTTAAAGTAACAGATAATATTCTAAAATAAATGCATAAAGTAATAGTAATTGGTAGTAATTCTTTTTCAGGGTCTCATTTCGTAGACCTATTATTAAAAAAAAAATTTAGAGTTTTTGGAGTAAGTAGGTCAAAAGAATATGATAGTGTTTTTTTGCCATATAAAAAAAATAAAAATATAAATCTTTTTAAATTTTATAAAAAAAATTTAGTTAATAATCAAGATCAAAAATTTATAATTAATTTAATTAAAAAAAATAAAATTAATTATGTCGTAAATTTTGCGAGTCAGGGTATGGTTTCAGAAAGTTTTTTAAATCCAAACGACTGGTACCAAACCAATACACTTTCACAAATTAATTTTTTTGAAAAACTAAAAAAAATAAACTTAATAAAATATGTTCATATAACAACACCTGAGGTCTATGGTGAAAATGTTAGTTTACTGAATGAAAAAACTTATTTCAATCCGTCTACACCCTATGCAATATCAAGAGCGTGTGCTGATTTTCATTTAAAAGCAATTTGCAAATATTACAATTTTCCTGTTGTTTTTACTAGAGCTGCTAATGTTTATGGACCTAACCAACAACTTTATAGAATAATACCTAAGTCAATAATAATGATGTTACTTTCAAAAAAAATTAACATTCATGGAGGTGGAAAATCTTTGAGATCATTTGTTCATATCAAAGATGTTTCTGATGGTTATTTTAGGGTAATGAAAAAAGGACTAATTGGTGAGACTTATCATCTATCAGGCAAAGAATTTATCTCGATAAAATCCCTTGTTTATAAAATTGCAAAATTGTTAAATAAAAATTTTTATAAACATACTATTATGGATAAACACGAAAGATTAGGAAAAGATAGTTCATATAAACTTTCATCAAAAAAGATATATAAAGAACTTGGTTGGAAAGCTCATATCAAAATTCAAGATGGTATTATCGATACAATTAATTGGATAAAAAATGACTTTAACAAGTTAAAAAGAAAAAAACTGGAGTATATACATAAAAAATGAAAATTTTAATTTTAGGTGGAGGAGGATATGTTGGCTCTTTACTAACTGAAACTCTTTTAAAAGAAAAAAAAAATAAATTAAGAGTAGTTGATACATTTTGGTTTGGAAATTATTTAAAAAAACACAAAAGATTACAAATAATAAAAAAGGATATAAGAGATACTAATGAAAAATGGTTTAAAGGAATTGATTGCATAATTCATCTTGCAAATATTGCAAATGATCCAGCTGTAGATCTTAGTCCAAACCTATCTTGGGATGTCAACGTTATTACATCAATTAAAATTATGAAACTTGCTATTAAAAATAAAGTTAAAAAATTTATATTTGCAAGTTCTGGGAGTGTGTATGGCGTAAAAAAAGAAAAAAAAGTAACAGAGGATTTGGACTTACTTCCAATCTCAGTTTACAATAAAACTAAAATGGTTGCTGAGAGAGTTTTCATGAGTTTTAAAGATGAAATTGTTGTAAATTGTATAAGACCTGCAACAGTTTGTGGAATTTCACCAAGAATGAGATTTGACATAACGGTAAATTTGCTGACTTTACATGCATTAAAAAATAAAGAAATAACTGTTTTTGGTGGAAATCAAGTAAGACCAAATATTCATATTAAAGATATGGTTCGTCTTTATGATTTTTTTATAAAAAAAAATATATCTTCTGGATTTTTTAACGCAGGCTTTGAAAATTTAAAAGTTATAGATATTGCAAAAATTATACAAAAAAAAACAGGAGCAAAGATTAAGATTATTAAATCTAATGATCCCAGATCATATAGACAGGACTCTTCAAAACTAAAAAAATTAGGTTTTGTAAATATGTATGGTGTAAATGATGCAATAGATGAATTAATAGATCTTAATAAAATGAAAAAGATAAAAGTAAACGACACAAATTATACTGTCAAATGGATGAAAAAATTAAAAATACAATAAAACTATCAAAACAAATAAGAAAAGATGTGCTTTATTTGTCTTATTTAAAGAAAACAGCACATCTTGGTTCGTCACTTTCTTGTGCAGATATAATATCTTATGTTTATCAAACTGTCGTAAAAAAAAATAGTCAAAATAAATTTATTCTAAGTAAAGGACACGCTGCTACAAGCCTATATTCTGCATTATTTAGAAAAAAATTTATTTCAAAAAAAATATTTATGAGTTACTGCAATCCAGGGTCATTACTTGAAGAACACCCCTCACCAAAAATCAATGGTGTTGAATGTGCGACAGGATCACTTGGGCACGGATTACCTTTTGGTTGCGGTATAGCTCTTGCTAATAAAATTAAAGGTAATGATTATAAAACACTAGTCCTTATAAGTGACGGTGAGTGTAATGAAGGAACGACTTGGGAGTCAGCATTATTTGCAGCATCTCAAAGACTCAGTAATCTAGTATTATTTATTGACTATAATAAATGGCAAGCAACCGGGAGATCTGAAGAAATTATGATGATTAAACCATTACATGAAAAATTTAAGAGCTTTGGTTGGGACGCAATAGTTATCGATGGAAATAATATAAAAGAAATAGATAAAGCTTTTTTAAAAAGAAATAAAAGACCAAAAGTAATTGTTGCAAATACAATTAAAGGTAAGGGCGTATCAGTTATGGAAGATAATAATAACTGGCATTATAGATCTCCAAGTAAATTAGAAATAGATTTATTTTTAAAGGAAATAAAATAAAATGAGAAATGCTTTCGCACAAGAAATAACAAAATTAGCAATTAAAAATAAAAAAATAATTCTTCTTTCAGGTGATATAGGTAATAGACTTTTTGATAAATTTAAAGAGAAATGTAAAAAACAATTTTATAACTGTGGTGTAGCAGAAAATAACATGGTTGGTGTAGCTGCTGGATTAGCAAAACAAGGGTTTATTCCATACGTTTATACTATCACCCCATTTCTTGTCGCAAGATCATACGAACAAATCAAACTAGATGTTTGTTATCAAAATTTAAATGTTAAAATTGTTGGCACAGGAGCTGGTTTGTCTTATTCGAGACTAGGAACAACTCATCATTCTCTGGACGATATTTCGTTAATGAAAAATTTACCAAATATGAACGTTATTTGTCCTGGAGATCCTGTTGAAGTTTTGCAATTAACTGAGCAAATTTCAAAAATAAAGAAACCTTTTTACTTAAGATTAGGCAAAAAAGGAGAGCCAATAATCAATAAAGAAAAAAAAATAAAAATATCAAAATTAAACCAAATATCTAGAGGTAAAGATGTTTGTATAGTTAGTATAGGCAATATGCTTGGAGTTGGATATGAACTTAAAAATGAATTATTCAAAAAAAAAATTATAGCATCTCTATATAGTCTACATACTGTAGCACCATTAAACCTAAAGGAGCTTAAAAATACCTTTAGCAAATATAAAAAAATTTTTTTTATGGAGGAACATTACCATGACAGTGGAATAGTAAGAGATGTGTTGTTTAATTTAAATCAAGAATTCAAAAATAAAAAAATTATTTTTCAAAAAATAGATAAAAAATTTTATACTGGCTTGGGAGAACAAACTGAGGCAAGAAGTTTTTTTAAATTAACTGCAAAAGATTTAGTAAAAAAAATTTAAAAAATTGATTAAACTTGGAATAGATTTAGACAATACTATAATTTGTTACGACAAATTAATTTACTATTTAGCAAAAAAAAAATTTGTTAAGTTCAATTTAAAAAATAAAAAAATTACAAAAAAAAATATTAAGAATGAAATTATAAAAAATTATGGCAATCATCAATGGACAGAATTACAAGGAATAATTTACGGGAAGGAAATAATAAATTCTATAATTTTTGATGGATTTTATGATGCAATTAAAGAATTAAAAATTGACTTTGAATTATTTATCATAAGTCACAAAACTAAATATCCAGCTATCGGTAAAAAAATAAATTTAAGAGACTCGGCTAAAAGGTTTTTAAAAAAAAATAAAATTTCTTTTTGTAAAAATGAATTGATAAAAAGTAAAAACATTATCTTTGCTAATACAAAAAATCAAAAAATTGAAATTATAAAAAAAAAAAAAATTGATATTTTCATTGATGATCTTGATGAAATTTTAAAATTATTACCAAATAACATTACAAAAATTCATTTTTCAAAAAAAAAAACTGTATATAAAAATTTTCAAAATTGGGGAAAAATTAAAATTTACTTAAATTCCAAAAAAAAAGAATTGTTAGAAAATAAAATTAGTGAAAAAATTAAGTGTAAAATTCAAATAATAAAAAAGATTAATTATACCTCTAATAATAAAATTTACTTAATAAATATAAAAAAAAAAAAGTACTTATTAAAGATATATGAAAATAAAAAAGAAAAATTTTCATTTTCAAAAGAATTATTATTTTTAAAAAAATTAAAATCACTCAACAAAACACCAAAAATAAAATTTTATGATTTAAAATTAAAATTTATCATTATGGAATATATAAAAGGTGTTAAAATAAAAAAAATTATGCCGGAGGATATTGTTCAAATTGTTAATTTTATTAAAGAAATTCAAAAAATTAAAAAAAGTTACGAATTAATTTCAAATTCTAAAATTAAATATGCTACAGATAAAATCTTTAGTGTTTCAGAGATTTTAGAAAATATAGAGCGAAGAATTAAAATTTCAGATAAGAGAATAAATATAAAAAATTCTAAATTAAAGAAAACGAATTTTAAAATTAAAAAAATTTATAAAAAAATAAAGTTAGAATTAATTAATAATAAAATAGATATAAATAAAAAAAAAAATTTTTGTCTATCACCCTCTGATTTTAATGTCAGAAATATTATAAAACAAAAAAATAAATTTTTTTTTATAGACTTTGAATACTCGGGTATAGATAATTGTTTTAAGTTAGTTTTAGATTTTCTATCTCAACCAGATATTAAGTTCAATAAATATAAATTAGATTTTACAATTAGATCTTTTGATAAAATTTTTAAGAATTTAAAAAAAGATTTTCATCATAACCTGCTTATTTTAAATAATATTAAGTGGTATTATATAATTTTAAATTTTAATTACAAAAATAAATTTCTCAAAATGCAGATAAATAAATCTTTAAAATATTTTAAGGAAAGATTTAATGATGAGTAAAATTTTAAAACAATTTATATATTTTTTTTTTTTTAAACTAGTTTTCCAAAAAAAAATTTTTTTGAACTCTAATAATCTCTATTATAAACATTTTGGATTTGGCGACTTCGTTGTATTTTGTTTATATGTTAGAAATAATTTAAATAATAACAAGAAAATCGTTTGTTATTCACAGACTCAATATGATATAGCTCGTTTTTTTTTTAATGAAGATAAAATAATTAAAACTAGATTTCTTCTTCCGAGTTTTTTATCTGAAGCACATATAGGATCAAATATTTTAAAAACAAAAGATTTTTTTAGACCTGTTTCTATTCCAAAAAAAGACCATTTTAATAAAGAATTAGCTTTAAAGCCCAATCCCGAAATTTTAAGATTTATAAATCAACGTTTAAAAGTAAATATTTATTCCAAATATATTTTGGAATTTATAAAAAAAAAATACATTATCATGCATATCAAACATTTCAATAATGACAAAAATAGTCTTCATGCTTCTATAAGACAGACTGCTGATTTAAAAAAAGTTTTTCAAATTTTAAAGTTTTTAGATGATAAATTAAAAATAGTTTTATTTTTAAACAAAAAAGATCGTTTTTATAAAATTATTAAAAAAGATAGAAAATTTAATTTTAAAAACATTTTTTATATCACTGATTTTGATGAAAAAAATTATTTCGCAGCACAAGTATTACTGAGTCAAAATTCAGCAGGTTATATTGGAAGTCATAGTGGTGCCAATATTTTAAATTTTTTTAATAATAAAAAATCAATTATTTTTGACACATTTTATTTAAACGATCATGCTAAATACCAATCTAATTTAAAATTCTTATATAAAAAAGTAAAAATTAATAACTCAATTTATACCTTAAATGAAAAAATTTTCAAAAATATCAAAAAACAAAACAGTAAATATGATTTAATTGAAACTGATCTAAATGAATTAATCTTGTCAATTACAAAACATTTTGATTTATATTAATGAAAAATCTTTAATTAGCTTTATAGGTAATTAAATGACATATGTTGTCGTGAGTGACCGCCATCTGGTTGTAAAATTGATCCATGAAAAAACGATGCTTGCTCCGAACTTAAAAAAACAATTATCCCTGTCAATTCATCAATTGTTCCAAATCTACCTAATGCTGTTCTATTCTTAAGATAATTGATTGCATGTTTTGATTTAATATTTTTTGGATTCCAATGACCATCTTCTGTTGGTATGACACCCGGTGCTACTGCTGTCATTACTATATTTTGTTTTTCTATTGCAAGCTGCCTCCCTACACTTCTTGTGTATGCTGTAAGTGCAGCTTTAGATGCATTAAATGAAGAAGGACCACTCACCTCTATACCAGCTAATGAGGTAATATTAATTATTCTTCCCCATTTTTTTTTTTTCATATCTTGAATAAATTTATTATTAACTTTTACAGTTGTTATGAAATTTACATTCATAACCTTGTCAAAATCTTTATAGTTAGCAAATGGGTCTTTTATTCCTAGAGTATGACCAATATTATTTATTAGTATATCAACTCCACCATATTTTTTTTTAATATTTTTATATAATTTGTCCAAATCTTTATCATTGGTTAAATCTAAATTATATCCAATGGAGTCTTTATTAAGTTCTTTCAGTGTTTTTTTAATTTTATCTTTATTTCTAGAGGTAATAATTACTTTAGCATTGGCTTTGGACAAGGCTATTGCCATTCCCTTTCCTAAACCTGTTGCCCCCCCGGTAACTAAAGCTACTTTATTTTTTAGATCAATTTTCATTTAAAAACTTAAAGATGGAACTATTATAATATTTGCCTCTTTTTTATCAACTATTGAAACCAGTTTCCTTGTAGTTACTGATGAAGCAACTGATGCAATAATTACTACAGCTTTTCTTAAGTCAGTTTTTTTGAGACTCTTTATTTTTGTATTAATATTAGGAAAAAATTTACCAATTTTTTTTGGATCATCATCCAAGATGTTATCAACCGTGTTAAATAATTTTTTTAATTGAAAATCAATTATTGGTAACATTAAGCTAGCACCTATAGCATAGACTTTATAATTTCTTTTTTTGTAATTTTTCACAATTTGAATTAAGTTATTTGTATAACTTTGATATTCTTTATACTTTTCACTTAAATTAATATTTGAGTTATTTTTTTTCTTTAAAAAATTTATATTTTTTTTAAACCTTTTCGAATTCATTTTAAAATAGAACATCAATGCTCCATAATGATGTTCGTTAATTTCGTAATTTACAACTTCTAAACCTAGTTTTGAGATCATTTTTGAAAATGATAAAAGAGAAAAATAATTTAAGTGTTGATGATGAATTTGATCAAAAGCTGATCTATCAAGTATACTCTCACAACTTGGAAATTGAAAAAAATATTTAGTATCTTTATCTCCAAACTTAGTAAAATTTTTCATAAACTTAAGTGGATTTTCTATATGCTCAAGTGTATGGCTACATAAAACAATATCTGGTTTAAAAAAAATATCTTTTTTTGTTATATTTGAAGAAAATTTTTTTAAATACTTAATATTTTTCAAGTTTTTATTTTTTTTCACTACTGGATCAATCGCAATTGCTTTTAAAATTTTTTTTTTAAATAATTCAAGTAGATAAAGATTGTTGGCACCAACCTCTATAATATTTTTTTTTTTGCTTGAAATATGTTGATTAACAAATTTATAAAAAGTTTCTTGAGCAGATTTATTTGAAAATGAATTTGAAGAATTTAAATAATCTTTATTGTAAAATTTACTTACATCATAATTGTAAACTAAACCTAAATGATTACAGTCTTTGCAATACCTTAACTTTTGATTGAAATAAATATTATCTTTATAATTAGGATTATTTAAAATTATTTCAGTTATGGGTAAATTTTTTAATTCAACTATATTTTCTTTTTTGGTAATATCTTTATTACATACGGTGCATCTAGTTTGTAATTTATATTTCATAAAAATTATAAGTTAATGTTGTATTGTTTAGATTTGTATAATATTTATATCTTTTAAAATGAAAGTTACAGACTTAATTGCTAGTATAATAAAAAAAAACGATATCAAACATGTATTTGGTTTACAAGGTGGTGCTGTAGTACATATTTTTGACTCCATTATAAAAAAAAATATTGATGTAACATTTACTCATCATGAAGAAACTGCTGCTTTAGCAGCGGTGGCAAACGCGAAAGCTTCTAAAAATATTGGTTGTGCGGTTATTACAACTGGGCCTGGGACAACAAATGCTATTACTGGATTATTAGCAGCTTGGCAAGATTCTATACCTGTAATTTTTATAAGTGGGCAAGCAAGATCAAATCATACCTCATATAATAAAAAAGTTCGTCAGGTTGGAACTCAAGAAGTGAATATATGCGATATTGTTAGGCCCATTACAAAATATACAAAATTTTTAGACAACAAGGATAAAATCAAAGAAGAATTTGATAAGGCAATTAAAATTGCAAAATCAGGGAGACCTGGGCCTGTTTGGCTTGATTTAGCTCTCGAAGTACAATGGCAAGAGTCAAAAGTATCAAAGAATTCGATTAAAAAAATTAATAAATTAAATCATCTCAATAAAGTTAACAAAATAAGTAAAATAATTAATCTTATTAATATGAGTAAAAGGCCTTTGTTTATTTTAGGGCATGGAGTTAAAAGTTCAGAAATTCAAATTAAAAAACTAAGAAATTTTTTTAAGAATCATAAAATACCATTTGTATTAACTTGGAATACGCTAGATATGTTCGAAACAAAGTTAAAAGAAAATTTAGGTATAATTGGTATGAGTGGACAAAGAGGCGCTAACAAATCAGTTTTTAACTCTGATTTATTAATAAGTGTTGGTAATCATCTATCAATTCCACAAACTACAACTCTTTATGATAAATATGCAGATCAAGCAAAAAAAATCATAATTAATTTAGATAAAAATCAACTAAATAATTTAAATGTTAATTTTGACTATAAGTTAAATTTAGATGCAAAATTTTTTTTTGAAAAAATATTTAATTCAATAAGTAAAAAAAAAGATTGGTACTCAAACTATAAAGAACTAAATTGGTATGAACCAAAAAAAAATAAATATGTAAACCCAAATAAATTTATTAGAATTTTTACTAATAAACTGATTGTCAAATCAGCAATTATTATTGACGGTGGTGGAACAGCACTATATGCTGGATTTCAAAGTTCTGTTATCAACAAAAATACTACTGTAATTTGTTCGTCATCAATTTCTTCAATGGGTACTGGTCTTGCTGAAACAATTGGTGCAAATTCTTCGAAAAAATTTAAAAAATTATTTTGTGTTATTGGAGATGGTAGTTTTTTGATGAATAGCCAGGATCTTCAAACGATATCTCAAAAAAAAATAAATGTTGTAATACTTTTGGTAAATAATAAAGGTTATTTAGCAATAAGACATACACAGAAAGAATTTCTATCAAAAAAATATTATGGGACAATGTCACCAGACATTACATTCCCAAATTTTAAAAAACTAGCTCATGCCTATAATTTAAAATACTTAAAGATAACAAAACATACTGGATTAGAAAAGAATATTGATAAACTAATTAAAAATAAAGGTCCAATAATATGTGAACTCATGACAGATCCTGAGTCAGTTTCGTTATTCAAACAAGGTTATAAAAAAAATGATAATGGTCTATTTGAACCAATGAATCTAAGTGAAATGTATCCATTTGTTAATACCCCTGTTGCTAATACAAATAATTAATATTTATTTAGTTATAGCTTTTTTAATAAAATCTTTTACTTTTTCTTTATCACTCTCTAAAGGAGACCATTTTGAATAATTGACATCTTTTTCTTTTATAAAAGGTCCTGAATAAATTTCATGGTAAATACAATAGTTACTCTTTGCAATTGGCATATGAAAAGTACTCTTATTCATTCGATAATAAAATTCTAAACCACTTTTTATATTACCCATTTCGATAATTTTAATAACTTTACCATTATTATTGAATATACAAACATCCATCCTACCCTCAATTACATGATACGACTCGGTTTTTCCATTCGGATGTGAATGGGGTCTAATATAACTTCCCTTTTTTAAAACAATAATCATTTCATTCACTTTTGAGTCTCTGTTTAAGTGAATAATAGCTCTTGATCTTTTATTTAAAGATTTATCTGCCAATTTTTTTAACTTAGATATAACTGATAAATTATAGGTTGTTATTACAGATTTATTTTGAATTATATCTTTCATTTATTCTCACATATTTTGTCTAGAACTAAAGTTTTTTCTTTAATTATTTTATCTAATTTTTTAAATTTATAATTACTAATTTCATTATATATAGAAGTTAAGCTATTTTTCTTTCCTCTTTTTTCTAAAAATTTTATATCTTTAAATTTTACTTTTTCAAAGTTCATTTGTTTTTTTTGTTTACTAAAATGTTTTATTTTAGAAGCTAAGTCAAATCTAATAATCATTTTAGGGGACGCCAAATGTAAAATATTTTTAGAGAAAAGTTTTTTTGACTTTAAAACAATTAAAATTAAATTAACTAGGTCATTAACACATGTAATAGCAAACATATTGTCATCAGCCATTTTTGCTTTTGGTTGCATTATTGTGTCGTATGTAAGCTTAATAGGACATCTATCCGTTGATTTATAACCTACAATAAAACTAGTTCGAATAATTGTAAAATTTTTAAAATTTGAAATTAAAAATTTTTCAATTTGATATTTTTGCTTGCCATATAGATTTAATGGCTTAGGTTTGGATCTCTCTGTATAATTTTCTTTTGTTCCATCAAAAACTTCAATAGAAGAAAAGAAAAAAATTTTTGCCCCTTTTGAGTTTATTTTTCTTATAATCCTTTTAGTGGAGTTAATATTAATATCATTTGAATTTTTTTTATTCTTAAACACATCATTTGGATTTGATATGGCTGATAACATAAAAAAAACATCATCTTTTTTGATATCAATTTTTTTATTTATATCATCATTTAGAATATTAAATTTAATAAAGTTCTTAGTTTTTGATTTATTATAAGTTCCTATTATATCAAATTTTCTTTTTTTTAATTCCTTAAAAAGTATTTGGCCAATTAAACTGCTACCTCCAATTAAAATAATTCTCATGTAAAAGCTATTACACCTTTTCCAACAACTTTTCCTTTTGCCATTCTTTTAAAAAATTGATTTATTTCATCCAATTGGATTGTTTCTGTTATTAGATTTTTATGACTACATTGTTTTGAAAAAATTACATCTTTATAAGCATAAATATGCTTTTTTGCATAGAAGTCACCTCCTTTGTTTCCTAATATTTTTTTTCCAAGATTAATTTCTAAAGTATTAAATTCAGATTTAGCTCCATGATTGGGCACTCCAATTAAATTTAACGTCCCTTTTGAATTTAAAATTTCAAACATCTTGCTGATTTGAACCGAATTGCCACTGCACTCAAAGACATAATCAGCACCATTAATTAAGTAATTATTAAGCTTTTTCTTATAATTCTTATCAATAGCATTAAAAATCTTGATACAACCTGATTTTTTTGCAAACTCTATTTTTTTTTTGTCTACATCAATTCCTATTACTTTTTTTATTCCTAAATATTTCAGATATTTAATAATATATATTCCAATAGCACCACAACCACTAACTATGACTGATGATTTTTTTAAAATTGGTAAGTTATTATTGACCGATCCAATGGCTGTGCTTGCCGTGCATCCTAACAGTAAATAATCTAAATAATTTTTTTTTTCTTTTTTTATTTTAGTTAATCTATTTTCAGATACAATTGCATATTCATTAAATGTAGTGACATAGCCAGCATTGATTTTCTTTTTGAAAGAGTCAAAATATATTGGTGTTTTTGAATTTATTCCATTACTTGGCATCCAGTGTAATAAAACAACATCTCCTTTTTTTACTTTTACTACTTTGTCATTAGCCTCTATGACAGTTGCAATTCCTTCATGTCCAAGCAGGTGTGGTAAGTATTTATCTTCACCTTTTATTCCATTTATCTCTCCAAGTTGAGACCCACATATACCTGAGTAAATCATTTTGACTAAAATTTGACCTTTTAAAAGTTTTCTTGGGATTAAAATATTAGTAATTTCTAAAGGTTTGTTTAGTTGTCTTAATATTGCAGCTTTTGACTTAATAAAATTCATATTTAATTATTCAAAATAAATGAATGAATGGTCCCCTGTATATTTCGCCTCCTTAAAAAACCAAGTCCATTCCTCTGGTGTAAAAAAACTTTCACATGTTACTTGCCAATACAATAAATTAACTTTTTCTATTTCATTACGATAGGACTCTACACAGATATATTTA
>Ga0181552_10001605_pt1 | contig 17148 bp, 18 predicted proteins | sample 011ome_18_FD_130583 | JGI IMG/M metagenome (GOLD analysis project Ga0181552, IMG submission 130583) | Coastal salt marsh microbial communities from the Groves Creek Marsh, Skidaway Island, Georgia - 011501BT metaG (megahit assembly) | ecosystem: Environmental > Aquatic > Marine > Intertidal...
AGTATGATTTTGTCACTCAGTGGGGGAGGGTCATCCATGAGAGTTTTAGTCAGCGGTGCTGATGCTAAAGATTTAGGCGATGTAGTTGAAGTACTGGAAAATAAACAAGTCCCCTATGAGTATGGTCCTCAGGGATCTTCCATACTTGTCCCTGAAGATAAAATAGCCTCCGTTCGCATGGAACTTGCGATGAAGGGCCTTCCCAAAAGCGGAGATGTTGGCTACGAAATTTTTGATGAGGGTAATTTTGGTATCAGTGATTTCGTTCAAAGAACAAATCATACCCGTGCATTACAAGGTGAATTAGCGAGAACTATTTCGATGATGGATGCGATCCGTTCAGCGAAAGTGTTTGTGGTGAAACCAGAAAATAATCTTTTACTGAGCGAAGATCCTAATGACCGACCTAGTGCATCCGTCTATGTTGATACAGCAGGAAGTACCCTTGATAAAAGCAATGTTAATGCAATTCAATTTCTTGTTGCCCGTGCGGTAAAGGGGGTAAACAAGTCGAGCGTGGCAGTTCTTGATAACCAAGGTAATCTGCTATCAGAGGAGGGAGAAGCTGATGGAGCAGCCGGTGTCGTTGGGCAAATGATGAAAGCATATCAAGCACAGGAAAGAAGGCTTGAGCAAAAGATAGAGACAATGCTTGCTAGAATTGTTGGGAAGGATCAGGTAGTGGCACGAGTCTCTGTTAACCTCAATACCAAGTCATCTACTTTATTGGACGAGAAATTTGACCCTGAAGGGCAAGTGCCAAGAACGCAGACAACAGATAAAGACGAAGCTAAAACAGTTGAAACGCAAAAACAAAGCAACGCAGCCGGTATGGGTGCCAATGTTCCTAATGTTAGTCAGGATGCTACTCAACAAGACCCAATAATGGCTCAGAGTGATGAGAAAAGAGAATCTAAAACTACAGATTTTGAAATTAGTCGTACATTGCGAGAGGAAGTTCAGGAACCTGGTTCTATTTTGGGGCGTAGTGCGGCGGTTCTCATTGCCAAAGGTGAAACTCCTCGTACAGCACAAGAAATTGATGGTATACATGAAGCAGTCGTAAATGCAATTGGTGCTCGTTTTGATCAATCTGATATAGCTACTCATGTCACGGTTCATGAGGTTGATTTTTTGCCAGCTTTTGTTGGACCAGCCGGCGAGACTCTCAATCAATTTCAGCAAGTTCTTGATACCTACGGCCCACACCTCAAGAACCTGCTTGGTGTGGTTTTGGCTATTGCCATGTTCGTCATATTTCTTCGTATGCTTAAAAAATTCAAACCCACCGATGCTGAAGTACAAGTTCTTGATGAGGATGATCAGAGGCTTTTGAGTGGAACAAGAAGTCTTGGCAGTGGTTTGACCCCAGAACTCTTAAACGATTTGATTCAAGAAAAACCTGACAATGTAGGAACGGCTCTGCGTAAGTACTTAGAAACAGGGACAACTCAATAATCCTTCTAATTATCACTGATTATGGACGAAGTTGAGGAAGAAGAGGAAAGCGTACAGGATCGCTACCAAAGAATGTCAAGGCATGAAAAACTTGCCTTGCTAATGATTGCATTAGGTCCTCACGCATCCTCCACGCTTTTAAAAAGATTTGACCCAAAAGATTCAGATAGTATCTGCAAAAAAATAGGTGATTTTCCCATTGTAGGACAGGAATTGAAAGATTGTGTCTTAGACGAATTTTCGGAAATTATTGAATCTAGCGTAAATTCAAATTTAGGAGGTTTTGAATTTGCTCAAAAAACTCTGGAGCTTGCCCATGGTGGTTTTAAGGCCAATAACATAATGAACCGCATTGCTCCTGTCAGAGATTCGCTAGACTTTATGGAGGACATTAAGGAGATGGACTCTGGGCAAATTTATAATGTTTTGCGATTCGAACAGCCACAAACAATTGCATTCTTCTTGGCAAATTTAGATGCGGATAAGGGATCAGAGGTTTTAAAAATGATGCCTCCCAATGTTCAAGAACAAGTTGTAGAACGCGTTGGAGGAATGGAAACCACTCCATTAGCTCAAGTTGAAGTAGTGGCTAATAGTCTCGAGAGTCGGGTAGGGCAAAAAGGGCAATCTCCAAGAATTATGTCAGGCGGGATTAAGGTCGCTGCGGATTTATTGAACTGGTTCGACAAAGAAGAGGGTAAGGAAATTTTAAAGAGCATTGAGAAGCGCAATCCTAAATTAGGTGGTTCAATTCGCCAAAGAATGTTTCGTTTTGAAGATATCGTCCGTCTTAGCCCAGGAGATATATCAAAAATCACGAAAGAGGTTGATCAGGATGACCTCGTCATTGCAATGAAGAATGCATCTTCTGAACTCAAGAAAGCTATTTATTCCACTATGTCCAAACGAGCAGTTGAGGCTCTGGAAGAGCAGCTTGGATTCCTTGGTCCCAAAAGATTGTCTGAAATTGAATCAGCACAAGACCGTGTGATTCAGATTGTTCGCGAGCTCGAAGAGGATGAAGAAATTATTCTCGATACGGGAGGAAGCGACGTTGTCGTTCAGTAAAAACATTCAGTTTTTATCCGCTCCGAAAGGATTCGAGGTTAGTTACTGCGGTAAACCTGGGGTGACATGGGATGAATCTGCACAACTTGCTTCGAGTGAATATGAGAGGGGGCGAAAAGAATTAGATGATGATTTTACCAATCAATTATCAGTCGTTCGAGATGATTTAGCGAAGCGCCAAAAAAGCTTGTTGTCCAAAATTCAAGACGAGGCATCAGCCACAATTAATGAGCTAGAAAAAAGGTTGCCGGAGTTAGTTGTTAATTTATTTCATCATGTTTTGCCTGGTGTGCAGATTGATGGAAATGCGGTAGAAAAATTAGTTCTATCCTTGATTGATGAATTCTCAGATGAGACAGAGTCGCTTGATGTCTACCTTTGCCCTGATGACTTAAACCTGTTGAAAGCCTTTAATAAGCCAGAAGGCAATGGTGATAAGCAACCTCAATCAGATCAAAATGATGGGTTTGCGAATGCGATTTCTGGAATTTTTGATAACCTTGATGGTGATGACTCCCTATTGCCGAACTATCCTAATGTTAGTTTTCACGAAGACTCGTCACTTAGTTCTGGCGACTGTCAAATAAAAAGCCGATTCGGATTGCTCGATGGTAGGATCGCCACGAAATTGCGTAGGATCGAAGCTTCAATGAGTCAAAATGATTAGGTCTTTTACAGCTCGATTAAATCGATTGGAGCAAGAAATTTCTTCAACGAGAACCTGTGACAAGGTAGGCATGGTGAGAAAAGTAACTGGTTTAATTATTGAATCGGAAGGGCCTGAAACAAGCGTGGGTCAGGTTTGCACGATTATCTCAGAGAGATCTGCAGAGAATATAGAAGCACAAGTTGTAGGCTTTCGCGAAAATGTGGTTTTGTTGATGGCTTTAAATAGTGTTCACCTCATTCATCCAGGTTGCCGTGTTGTTTCTCAAAAAAATTCTAATCTTGTGCCTTGTGGATCTGCTCTTTTGGGCAGAATAATAGACGGAATGGGGAGGCCGATAGACGGAAAAGGTCCGCTTAACTGTTCTATGCGAAATGGTTTTTTTGCTGAACCGCCCAATCCCTTGGATCGCTCTATGATTTCTGAACCATTTAGCACTGGCATCAAGGCATTAGATACTTTTGTGCCTATGGGCGTAGGTCAAAGAATGGGCATTTTCGCCGGTAGCGGGGTTGGTAAATCAATACTTCTGGGAATGATTGCCAGGGGCTCAGAGTCTGATATTAATGTTATATCACTTGTGGGAGAACGCGGAAGAGAGCTTAGGGAGTTTGTTGAAAAAGATTTAGGACCAGAGGGTATGAAAAGATCTGTGCTTGTAGTCTCTACATCGGATCAACCAGCACCTATGCGTATTCGGGCATCTGTATTGGCCACAGCAATAGCCGAAGGTTTTCGAAATGAAGGGGCAAAAGTTCTGCTCCTTATGGATTCTGTGACAAGATTTGCTATGGCCCAACGTGAAATCGGGTTAGCTTCCGGTGAGCCACCTGCTTCCAGAGGTTATGTACCTTCCGTATTTTCAATTTTACCTAAGCTGCTTGAGAGAACTGGTACAAGTGCTGATGGCTCAATCACTGCAATTTACACCGTTCTTGTTGAAGCCGATGATATGAATGAGCCGGTTGCTGACGCGGTTCGAGGCTTCTTGGACGGACACATCGTATTGAGTCGAAAACTTGCAAATGCAAATCATTTCCCTGCTATTGATGTGTTAAGCAGTGTCAGTCGTCTAGATCGGGCAGTTTGCAGTAAAGAAGAAATTAATATCATATCTACCGCGAGAGATCTTCTTGCCACATATTATGCAAACGAGGATATGATTAATGTTGGAGCTTATGTAAAAAATAGTAATCCGAAGATAGATTTATCTATCGATAAATTTCCCCTATTTGAAAACTTTCTAAGGCAAAGCTATGAGGATTTGCATCCTCGTGAATACGCTTTTTCATCGCTCAACTCAGTGCTCAAATGAAAACATTTACTTTCAGATTAGAAACATTGTTGCAATTGAGAAAAAATGCTCGTGATCGTGCCCTTTCTGATTATGCCGATTCGATCAGAGATCGCGAATCTGCTGAAGAGGAGGTTCAAAGAGCAGAAAGTTACCTTGAAGGTCTAAATGTTAGACTGCTAGCTAAATCTCAGAATATATTTCTAGGTAAAGATATGTTAGATTTTCAGGAGCAAATTCAAAAAGCCAAAAATACCAAATCTGATTTGAAAAATAAGCTTTCGAGGCTGTCATCAATTGAGTCTTCAAGAAGAAAAGTATTTATTCAAAAAGAAGCTGAATTTAAAAGTTTAGACAACTATAAGCTTAGAATGGCAGATGAACATATCGTTTTTGAAACCAATAAAGAAGAAAAAGCTCAAGAGGACATCATCACTTCACGCTTTGTTTACAACCGAGCCCACTCCTAGTTTGTCATGAAAATATCACCCACCTTAGTCGCTCTTTTATCCATTTCACTTTCTGTATCTAGTGCAGTGGTCATGCTAGTCATAAACTACGATAATCTGTTTAAGCCACCTGCTCAAATCAAAGCCGAATTTACTAGTGTTGAATTTGATGCGGATGACACGAGCTATTCTCCTGCCGAAACGCATTCGATGAATCAACTCTCCAAGGAGCTTGCTTTATTGAAGGAGCAACTACTCGTTAGGGAAAAAGAATTAGATGCTCGTGAATCTGCACTCGCGATGGATGTCGAGTCTTTGGAGGGACAGAAAAGAGATCTTAATCGAATTCGAGAAGATTTATCTAGCAAACTTTCTGAATTTGAGGCAAGGCAAGGTAAGGATCTTAGCGAAGAGAAACTCAAAGAATATAAGGACACTGCCAAACGGTGGGTCGAGATGGGACCAGAGGTTGCATCTATTGAAATTCAAAATTGGCGCCAGAAAAGGCGTTTTGAAGAGGCACTAGGAATTTTTGAGACACTCAAGGCAGAAGATAAGGCACCCATCATCGCGTTCATGCTCAATAGTGACCAAGATGATTTAATTGAATTGGCAGATGCATTGGCCATGAGGGATCGTGGTCTTCTCCCGAGCGTTAGTATTGATTGATGCCTAACTGAGCCCGAACTTCATGCATAATTTAATTCAGGGCAGTAGTAATGGTTTCCAAAATCTTAATACTGGCGTTTCTAAACATCAATCAGTTGGGAAAAATGGAACATTCTGGTTGCCGCCTAAAACCACTAGCACCTCCTTTGATGAAGTTATGGGGTCATCAAAAAAACCATCTAATGGTAAAAGTAGTGCCAAGTCATTTGAAAATTCGAAGCAATCTGAATCAAAATCAAATAAGCAAAATCCAACCATTGCAATTTCTAAGAAAATAGAAAGTCCTTTAGTTAAGAATATAAATGTGGCGAAGGTTTCTTATCAACAACTCCCCAAAAATCTTAGTAATCTGAGTCATCGATCCGCTTCATCTCATAGAGTGCACTCTCTTCTGCCCAAGGATATTAACCGTAACAGTCAAATTTTGCATACGGATAAAATCAATCATGCAGCAAATTTTGATCATAAAAATACAAATAAGCTTAATCATACTGAACCTTCAAAATATGTTTGGTCTGGTAAGGACTCTGGGGCTAAAGAAGAAAAAAACCGTCGTAAAGGTGGTGGCACGGATATTGCTACTAAATTAAAAGATGCAGACAACCCAATTCAAAGTGAAGGAAATATGGACGGATTTGATCCCAATGATCCTCGTGATTGCGATTTGCAAGCAAAACTTGGTCATTCAATCGTTCAAGGTTTTTCCACAAGGATTTCGCGATTTGCTAAAGATGGTTTTACTGTATTACGTTTCTCTCAAGACTTACCAAATGGTGGACAATACTCCGTAAAAATTGAGAAAGCCAATAATGAAATGCTTATACATTTTATATCGGATCAACCGATTATACGCACACTCCTTGAAAATTCAATGGATTCGATGATTCAAGTCTTTAAAAGTTCTTTTTCAACTCAAACCAATATTTCGAGTCGGATCCTTTCTTCTTATCGAGAATTAACACAAACAAATTCACTAATTTTATGATTGAGTCACTAATAGGTAATGACATTCAAAATGTCTCCAATTATTCTAATTCCTCGAAAAGAGACACATCCAGCAATTCCCAGTTGGAAATGCAGGACTTTCTTCAATTGTTAACCAGTCAGATTACCAATCAAGATCCACTGGAACCCATGAAGGATACTGAGTTTATTTCACAAATGGCCAACATTGCGTCCTTGGAGCAAATGCAGCAATTTACTGATGGTTTTTCTAACTTTGCTCAGTCTCACAATTCCATGTTGGCACATAGCTTCCTTGGTAAAAATGTTACTATTCAAGACCAAGGAAATGAAATTAATGGTTTGGTGGATTCAGTTGAAACCGACGAAGAAGGCACCGACCAGTTAGTAATCGAAGGAAATAAATATAATCCTGAGTCAGTGATTAAAGTTAGCCTCAACGAATCCTAATTTTATGATCGCCTCCTTACAAAACGGAATTTCTGCTCTGAAAAGCTTCGAGGATGGGTTGCAAGTCCTTGGCAATAATATCGCGAATTCAGGCTCAGTCGGTTACAAATCCTCCCGTGTTAACTACAAAGAAAACTTCTACTTACATCTAAATAAAGCAGAATCTGGTGCTGATGGAATCTCCAGTAACAGTCTTCACAACATGGGTACAGGTGTTAATGTTGGAGGGGTTACTTCCAATTTCAACCAAGGTGTAATTGAAAACACTGCCATAGATCTCGATGTTGCTATTGATGGTGAAGCTCTACCCAATGCAGGAGGTTTTTTCGAGGTAGCTGACCCAATTTCTGGAGAGAAGCTATTCACTCGGGTAGGATCCTTTGATGTTACTTCTGATGGCAAATTAGTTACCCGTGACCAATTTCGCTACGAAGTGCAAAATACAAATGGAGAATCTTTGCAATACACGCTTGAGGATGGAGAGAGCCTTCTTGCTCGCAAAATTGACTCTGACGGAACTTTCAATCTTATTCTGAACAAGGACGGAGTTGATTTCTCCAAAGCAGTTGGTCAAATTTCTCTCGCAAACTTCAGGTCACCTCAATATCTGAGACGAGCAGGTAATGGTTATTTTACTAACGGAAGTCCAGGCCAAGACCTTGCATCAAAACTAAATAACACAATACCTGCCAATGGTTCTAATGGGAAACTTAATCAATATTCCCTTGAACTTTCCAATGTTGATTTAACGAACGAGTTTGCCATGATGATAACGCATCAAAGATCCTTTCAGGCGGGTTCTCGAGTGGTTACAACATCCGATCAAATTCTCAATGAAGCTATTAATCTGAAAAGGTAACTTCTTAAAATCTAATTTATAATCATGAGTGCAGACCAATTAGACGAAATTCCAGGAGAAAGCCAATCCAATGGAGATGGAAAAGGCGGGGGCTTACTTCCCGCATTACTCGCCATAATCCTTGCACCACTTCTTACGGTTGGAGCAATGTTTTTTGTGATCAAGGCAAATAAACCTGAGCAGACAATTAAGCCTCAGATTATAGAAGGAGGTCAACCTCTTGATATGGAACCTTCTGGTGAGGAAAAGTTTTATGAAGTTAAGCAACTGATCACTAATCTTGGGGGGCCTATAAAATCTCGTTACATTAATATTGAAGTACGCCTCGAAGGTTTAGCAGGAGATTTTGAGAAGGTTTTAGAAATGAACGAACATCGTATTCGTGATAAGGCTTTGTCTATCATGGGAGGGTATACCTACGAAGATGCTCAGTTGGATGGTTTCCAAGAACGTGTTCGTGTTGATTTAAAAAAGTCCTTTTCACAAGTTCTTAAAAAGTACAGAGATGGAGAGAGTGACCTTATCCGCAACATATATTTTACCCAATTTGTTGTTCAATAATTTTGTTTCTTCATTATGACTGATCCAGCGAATTTAGAAGACGAGAGTTTCAATTTAAACGAAATTGAATCTGGCTCATCTGGGTCTTCACTTTTTCTTCATGATGGTTCGAAAGTATCTGATCCTTCTGCCTTTAAGGTAAAGAAATATGACTTCACTAACCCGATTATTTTATCAGATGCCGACTTAGGTAGGTTGAAATCGAAGTGTGAGCAATTTGTTTACTATTTGTCTGGGCATCTTTCTATGTTTCTGCGTACTGAATTCAATCTTGAGCTTGATGATTTAGGTGCAGATTTATACAGCGCCTTCACCCAATCAGTCAAAACACCATCCTGCGTTACTTTGTTCAAAGTACAGGAACTTAATGGTGTTGGTCTTCTTGATGTTAATGCTCATCTCTCGGCAACTGTTGTAGATCGAATACTTGGAGGCAGAGGATCCACGAATCCGGAGGAGAGAGGTTTGACTGATATAGAAAAAGCTTTAGTGGAAGACTTCAATTTAATTATTCTTGAAGAGTGGTGTAAACAGTGGGAGCCGACTAGAAAGCTTACACCCAACATAATTGGCACGGAAACAACTGGTAAGTTTTTGCAAACTTCGCCCCCAGATGCAATGATGCTCATTTTGTCGATGGAAGCATCATTTGGTGATGTTTCTGGACCTTTGCGAATTGCAGTTCCATATTACACTTTAGAACCTGTTCTAACGAAGCTTTTAGCCTCATCCGATAGTTCAGAACAAAGAAAAAAAACCTCAGCACTTAAGTGGCATGAAATTTACGATCATATCCCAGTACCTGTTTCTGCTGAGTGGGATGCTTTTGAACTTACCGTTCGAGATATGCTAAATTTAGAAGTAGGAGATGTTGTTGAATTGAACCCTACTTTGATTGGGAACACTAGACTTAGGATTGAAGACAGAACTTGTTTCATTGGTGAAGTTGGCATTGAGGCGGATCAGGTTGCTTTTCAAGTTAACGAATGTACAAGTGATGGACTAAATCTAATTAGCAAAGCTCATGGATAGTAATAAAATGGATATTGTAATGGATGTAAAAGTCCAAGTCACCGTTCAGTTGGGAACTGCTCAACTTCCGATGAAGGAAATTGTAGAATTAAGCCCAGGTGCTCAAATACAACTCAAACAAAACGCTAAAGATCCAGTCAGTCTTCTTGTAAATGGTAAATTAGTTGCCTTAGGAGAAGTGATTGTTGTCGATGACCGGTTTGGGCTCAAAATTACTGAAATCGTAGACTCTATGTCGTAACGAGAGCTTTCCTCTCCGCTCGGGATATTAAATTGCACGAGCTGCCACATCGTTATTAATCTATGGGATTACAAAATTTGGCCGAATGTGTAGCTACAGCTTCTTCACATCCTGTTTCTCCTGATTGGTCTAGCCTAACATTGAGAAGTCTTGGTTTTTTATTGTTGTTAGGGTTGGTTGCTTATGGAGTTTCTCGAATAGGTAAGAGATCTTTCAATAACTCGATAAATACTTCTAAAAAAGAAGGAAAAGTCTTTGTTTCTGATTCTCGCCCTTTGGGTAACCGTCAGTTTTTAGTGGTTGCTGAATATGGGGATCAAAAGCATTTATTGGGAGTAAGCCCAGGTAAAATCGAACATTTAGCGAAGTTGGAGGGTTCATCCGACAATGAGCAATCAGAAAGGTCAATCCAATCCGCATGAATTTTTATCCTATTAAGAAATTGCTTTTTGTATTGGCTGTGATTGCCTTCTTGGTCGTTCCTAATGTCTCCTTGGATGCACAGACTTCTGGCACTGGGGCTCCTGGTTTAAGAATTGATGTATCAGGTGCCAACGAGGATGGTGATTTTGGTCTAGCAATACAACTTGTTATTGCAATGACTATACTGACCCTAGGTCCTTCAGTTATAATGATGATGACATGTTTCACTAGGATCGTGATTGTTCTAGGATTTGTCAGAAATGCAATTGGAGTAAATGCCGCACCATCGAGTCAAATCATAATCGGACTTGCATTGTTTTTGACCTTTTTTGTAATGGGTCCAGTTTGGAATAAAATTTATGATGATGCTGTAACTCCTTACATGGAAAAATCAATGAAATCATCTGATGCGTTAATGGTTGCGACCGCTTACATGAAAGACTTCATGATGAATCAAACGCGTCAGGAAGATGCGCAATTCTTCTTGGAAATTTCTAGGCAAGGCGCAATGACACGTGACGAACTTCCTTTAAGTATAGTGGTTCCATCATTCATACTAAGCGAATTGAGAACAGCTTTTCAGATGGGTTTTCTTATTTTTATTCCTTTCATTATCGTTGATTTTATTGTTGCATCTTCACTTATGTCTATGGGCATGATGATGATGCCTCCTGTGGTTATTTCCATGCCATTTAAGTTGCTTCTATTTGTCCTAGTTGATGGGTGGTACCTTATTGTGCAATCTTTGGTTCAAAGCTTTAATATTTCCTAGCCCAAGCACTAACAATGACATTGGAACTAGCCGTAGATATAATGCGAAACCTTCTACAGACAGGTTTGCTCCTAGCCATACCAATTCTAGGCACAGCGACCGTCGTTGGGCTTTTAGTAAGCTTTGTTCAATCTATTACAAGTTTGCAGGAACAAACACTTACATTCGTGCCCAAATTAATTTGTGTGTCATTGGCGATAGTAATTGCTTCTAATTTTATACTCAAAACGATGACCGATTTTTGTATTTCGATGTTTAATCTGATCCCAACTATGGCTCAGTGACCATTGAGGCGGGAGAAATCGTTGTTTGGGTCCTTGTCTTACTCAGAACAGGAGCTTTTTTTCTAGGTATCCCTCTATTTGCAGGTAAGTTGATTCCTGTTCGTGTGAGAATGGCATTCGGGCTTATTCTTTCACTACTGGTTAACCCAATTGTACCGGCCGACATATCCTTAGCGAAGCATTTTGCTGGAGCTATTCTGCTCGCAATGAATGAGGTTTGCGTTGGTTTGATGCTTGCGATGATGGTAAGGATGGTTTTCTTCGCAGTAGAATTAGCGGGCTTTCTTATCTCTTATGAAATTGGGTTGATGGCTAGTAACAGTGTCAATCCACTTTTGGGTTCAACTGATGCCACCTTGACGAGTTTATTTTATTATTTCAGCCTTCTGATCTTTTTTGTTGCTGGGGTTCATTTAGATGTGATGCGAGGCTTTGTTCTAAGCTTTGAAATTTTGCCAATTGGCGAATTTTTGCTGCGAGCTAATCCAATGGTTGAATATGTGAGAGAAGTGGGGAATGTATTCGTTTTGGGAGTTTTGATGGCTGCACCTTTTATCGCCCTCAATTTCATCGTTAATATTTCATTTGCTGTTTTAGGAAAAGCAGTCCCCAAAATGAATGTTTTTATCACAAGTTTCTCGGTTCGAATTATTTGTGGACTTGTTTTATTAGTTTCCTGCCTTTTGCTTATTTCCTCCTACATCCTTGAGCATTCTCGTCGCTCGGTTGAAGTGATGTTGGATATTATTCAATCTTAGTATTGTAAAGTGGCTGATGTAGATAAAAGTTCTAAAACCGAACCTCCAACTGAGAAAAAGCTTTCAGAGGCTAGGTCACGTGGGCAATTTGCAAAAGCACCAGAAATTGGCATGACTACAACCCTTATCGTGGGTACATTCATCATTTTCACTTGGGGTCCTGAGAAGGCTGGTGATTTGTTGATTTTCACCAGAAGTATTTTCGAAAACATTGACTCGATAACAGCCACACAAGAAGGAGTGGGGCACACACTTACCCAGTCTTATTTTTCAATGGCTCTTATTGTTCTCCCGCTAATGGTGGGTTGTTTTTTTGCGTCACTTATTGCGGAGGGTTTGCAGACGGGTTTCAGGTTTACTCCGAAAGCTGCAGAGCCAAAACTTAGCAAAATAAATCCACTGAAGGGAGCTCAGCGAATTTTTGGTTTAAAGGCCTTGAAGGCATTCTTGATTGATTTCTTAAAATTTTTGGCAATTGGAAGTGTGGTTTGGTTTACCATTTTACTTTTTTTGGATGACCCTATTTTTTACGCGCCTATCCCCGTTCAGTACATACCATCATTTATTCTTAAGTTATTGTTGGTTATGTTTCTAATTCTTATTCTTTTGATGAGTGTTATTGCTGTCATTAATTTCATAATTAAGAAAAAAGAAAATGATGATGAGATGAAAATGACCAAGCAAGAGGTCAAAGAAGAACGGAAGAGTAAAGAAGTTTCAAGTGAAGTTAAATCTGCTCAGCGAAAAAAAGCTATGGAGCTAGTAATGGGACAAAACCTGCAAGATGTGTCGACTGCAGATGTCGTTGTTACAAACCCGACTCACTTTGCTGTGGCACTTAGATATGAAAAAGGCATGGATAATGCTCCAGTGGTTGTAGCGAAAGGAGAAGATCTAGTGGCCAGAAGAATTAAATCGATAGCAATTGAATACGAGGTACCCATGGTTGAGAACAAACCTGTGGCTCGTTTGCTATATTCTATTGGCACAGTTGGGATGGCTATCCCGCTCGAACTTTATCAGGTTGTTGCAGAGATACTTGCACAAGTATATCAAACTCATTCTTATTACTTTCACCGTCTTAAAGCACGGCGATTGTTAACTAGGAGTAAATCCTCAGTTTCCTTCACATGAGTGACCTAAGATCGGCCTTTTTAAATCTCCTATCTAGGTTCAAGGGGAACTCGGATCTTGGCTTCATTTTTGGATTATTTGGGGCAGTTTTCTTACTAGTTGTTCCTATTCACAAAGATTTTCTGAGTATTTTACTGGTGTTAAGTATTGCAGTTTCTTTACTCATATTGCTCACGGTTATCTATGTTAAAGAACCGCCTGAGTTTTCTGTGTTCCCTACCATATTGCTTGCTGTTACCCTTTACCGACTTGGTTTAAATGTAGCATCTACTCGTTTGATTCTTTTAGACGCTGATGCTGGATCTGTAATCAAGTCATTTGGGACTTTTGTTGTAGGCGGTAATTATGTGGTTGGTGCAGTCATCTTCCTCATTCTCGTTATCATCAATTTCGTTGTAATTACTAAGGGAGCTGGTCGTATTGCTGAGGTTACAGCCAGATTTACCCTGGATGCGATGCCTGGTAAGCAAATGTCAATCGATGCTGAGATGAATGCAGGAATAATCACTGAAGCCGAAGCTCTTTACAGACGAGAAAAAATACAAAAAGATGCTGATTTTTACGGATCGATGGATGGTGCAAGTAAATTCGTACGAGGCGATGCCATTGCGGGAATAATTATTACGGTCGTTAATGTAATTGGAGGTATCCTTATTGGTTATTTTCAACGGGACATGGAAATTACAACCGCCCTTCAAACCTACACCATGCTCTCGATTGGTGACGGTCTTGTTTCGCAGATTCCAGCCATCATAATTTCAATTGCCGCTGGTATATTGGTAACACGCTCTTCAGATGAGGCGAATTTGGGTGAATTTGTAGGTAGGCAGCTAACAATCTACCCTCGTGCTATTGCAATATCTGGTGCTCTTTTGCTCTTATTTTCACTCTTTTTGTCAGAAACATTTTGGCCCTTCTTTACACTGTCATTGATCTGTTTTGCCTCGGCATACTATTTGTCCCGCAAGGAATCCAGTGATCTTAGGATGGAAGAAATTAGTGATTCATCTAGTGGGCATGCTACGAACCCAAAGGGGGCTGAAGCTTCGGGTGAATCATCAGTGGCAGGAAATAATGCAAGTCCATCCGGCCAGCTCTCTCCCATGGAGCAAGCTATTGAACAAGAGGTGTTTGGTATGGAAATGGGGTATGGCTTGCTCGTTTTGGCTGATAAAGCCAAAGGTGGTGATCTATTAGAGAGAATTACCGGGGCACGTACTAACTTTGCAAGTGAGATGGGGATGTTACTCCCTACCATCGGTGTCCGAGATAATATCGAGCTTGAGCCAAACGAATACAGGTTTTTGCTGAGAGGAAAAGAAATCGTTCGTGCAACTTTAGTCCCTGACAGATTGCTTGCCATGAATATGGGAGATGCTGATGACAGTAAACTCAATGGAATTGAAACCATCGAACCAGTTTTTGGTATCAAAGCCTTTTGGATTCCTCAAAGTGATAAGAGAATGGCTGAAGTTGAAGGTTTCACAGTTGTTGATCCAGCCTCCGTTTTGGTTACTCATTTATCAGACTCATTAAAAAGATTCGCCTACCTAATCTTGGAGCGAGAAGGCACTCAGAGACTGCTTGATTTAATCAAAGACAAGAATCCAACTCTTGTCAGTGAATTATTGCCTGATTTGGTTAATGTGGGAATCATTCAAAGGACCCTGCAAAATCTTTTAAGGGAGAAAGTCTCGATCAAGAATCTTACACTTATTTTGGAAACGATCGCCGATATGGCCCCTGTCACCAAAACGCCAGACGATTTATCTGAGCAAGCCCGTAAAAGGCTTGGGATGTACTTCGTTAAGGAACTTGAGTCAGACTCAAACAAGCTTACTGCTCTAACCTTCGAGCCTAAACTTGAGCAATCCTTACTGCAGAGAGTCAAACGCAGTCAATTTGATGTAGGAATGATCATGGACCCCGAGGTCACTCAGGGAATTTTAGCTGAGTTAGAACCAAAAATTGAAGAAATGTCCTCAGCTGGATTAACACCCGTCATTGTAACCACATCAGAGCTTAGATTGGCTTTCAGAAGATTTATGGAACCAAGTTACCCTCAACTTGTTGTTCTTGCTTATCAAGAAATACCTAGTGAAACATTCATCGAACCTTTTGGAGCAATAAGCCTTCCTCAATATTCTCTTCCTCAAGATATTACCTCCAATTTGAATATCGATGAGCAGAATACTTCTCAGTCTGATGTGCAAACTACTGAACTTGCAGTCTAAGTATTATTTATAATGGTTAACCAAGAAAAAGTAAGATCTCCCAAAAAATATCGTTTGGTTGTTCGTTCTGCTGAAGAGGCTGTTCGGTTGATTCGTGAAAAGCTTGGTGATAAAGCGAAAGTTACATCTGTTAGGCAAGTCGGTGGTGAGGGATTGAAAAGATTTATTTCTTCACCTAAGCTTGAGGTTATTGCTGAGGTTGAAGAAACAAATGAGAAAGATTCCACTCAGCAAATAGTTCAGAAACAGGACGATTTACCAGTAATCGAAAATGAGACTTCTGAGAACTCTACTGCAAAAGAAGTTGAAGCATTTAAGGCAAGCTTAAATCAGGAAACAAAGGTCGAACAAGAAGGCAATGATGGCAGTGCTGATATTGTAAGCCTGCTTACTAAGTCAGGTTTTGATTCCTCCCTTCTTGTCCGCTTAAAATCATGGATTGAGTGGAATGAAATTAGTCAACTGCCTCTCGCAGATGCCTTAAAAGGTATCACGAAGGGGTTAGCTGATCGCCTGGGGCAGAGGCCATCATCTGATCTTCAAAATAGCGTGGCACTCCTTTGATCTCCAGGGGTAGGCAAAACAACTACCCTCTGCAAACTCCTTGCTCATGAGGTTTTCATCAACAAGAGGGTGCCCAATGTATTAAAACTAGAGAATGATATGCCAAACCCTGACGACGCACTCAGAATATTTTGTGAAGTTATTGGGGTTACTCTATTTAGGGAAATTGACCAATGTCCTGTAGCTACTGTCAACTCTCCCTTATTTATTGATGTCCCTGGACTCTCATTGTCTGATGTTGAGGAGTGGGAAGGAACAGCTAAAATCTTGGATAATAAAAATGTGTTATCCAGAATACTTGTTTTAAATGGTGCTTATGACTCACTCATTCTCCAAAAAACCCTTAATCTGGGAAGTCATGCTCGTTGCACTCATCTAGCTATCACTCATTTTGACGAGCTTTCTAATTGTACTAAGCTTTGGCCATTACTACTGGACTCTTCTTTACTCCCATTTTGTATTTGTAATGGCCAAAATGTAACTGGAGATGTTTCGAAAGGAGTGCTGAATCAACTAATCGCAAGAACTTTCCCCCAAGAACTTTACAATCGAGGACTCTATTCTTACCAGCGTGCTTAATTATGAATGATGACGCTAAATATTTATTTTTTATAAGCGGTTTCGTTGGCTTTCTCTTTTTTTACTTGATCTCCTTTTTATTGGATAAGGATTTGTTAGTTGCCTTGATCAAAGGTTCCCTCGGGTGTTTAGTCGTTGGTCTTTCTACTAGGTATATCTTGGGCTATGCATTAAAACATACAAGTCCAGTTTTGATTTCAGGTAGCAAAAATAATATAGCCAATGCAAAAGATCCAAATAATGGTTTCCATGATAAACAAACTTCGAAGGAGCAAACCTTGAGCGAATTAGCAGCGGCAACCAATGTTGAAGCGGTAAACAAAAATAATGTGGTTCCTGAAATCAAACTGAATCAATAATATTTATGCTCTCCAAAAAGCAAAAAGATATGAAGTCTGGATTGCAGGAAGCTGCAGGTCTCTACAGCAAGGCAATGAAAGATAAACAATCCAGGGACGCTTGGATTGAAAAATATCTTCCATTAGTAAAATCTATTGTTTCAAGAATGAGGCATCACTTTCCGGAGTCTTATGAAACAGAAGATATGTACGGAGTAGGGGTAAAGGCTCTTATACTAGCAGTTAATCGTTTTAACCCGTCTAAAGGGAAGTCTTTTGGTAATTATGCTAGCCTAAGAGTAAAAGGTTCCTTGCTAGACGAACTTAGAAAAATTGATTATTTACCTAGGG
>Ga0181552_10001606_pt1 | contig 17142 bp, 15 predicted proteins | sample 011ome_18_FD_130583 | JGI IMG/M metagenome (GOLD analysis project Ga0181552, IMG submission 130583) | Coastal salt marsh microbial communities from the Groves Creek Marsh, Skidaway Island, Georgia - 011501BT metaG (megahit assembly) | ecosystem: Environmental > Aquatic > Marine > Intertidal...
AATATCTGCCCCATTAAGCCCTTCAAAATCATCGCAAAACCCTTCCTCATCATAGATAACAGTGTCGTACCCAAGAATATCTCGATAAAGAGTTAGGGATCGATCTATATCCGACGAGCCAATTAACGCACCAGCAACCCCCCCCGTAAGCATTCGTTCTTTTTTCCGGAAAAAAGATTGCCCCTGAATAACCTGAAAAAGATTCCCATGAAGATCTTTGACAAAAAAATGTGGTTCTCCCATGGGATTGTTTTTTAATGATGTAACCACATTAAGGCCCTTCATATTGAACTCTTCGTAGCTCTTTTGAGCGTCCACACTTTTAATTTTGGCGGCGTTAATACCAAGATCGCCTAAGTAAACTTCTCCTTCCATTTCAGTGGGCTTTCGAGAGGTATACTGCCAAATTTCAAAGCCCCCTCCACCACGCATACTTAAGCTTAGGATGGCCCGGCGATCATGAGGCTTGCCACCTGTGTAAGGTAGCATAAGATCGGCTGTCGCCTCGTCGTCAAATACTTGAATATCCATCCCAAAATGGCGCCGATACCACTCTGTCGTTTGTACTACATCGGTATTTCCGATACCAATTTGTTGAATACCTGAGATTACTTTAGGGCAATTCATGGCTAATTATAGATTTAATTTATGTATGCTTTGATTTTTGTTTACTTGAAATTAATTCCCTTGGTGTTAAGCCTGTTTCCGCCTGGAAGGCTCGATAAAAGGTGCTACGGTTTCTATACCCACTTTTCAATAAAACCTGATCTATTTGTATATCTTGCTCAAGCATAATTTTTTGGACCGCCAAATAAATTTTTTTCAGAATGATGAGCGTAGGGATGTGTACTTAATATGCACACTAAAACCACGCACAAACTCACAATGAATGTGTGTCGCATATCTATCACTTTTCTAGAATGTTGTACCCAATAATGTAAAGAAGCTAGCTAAAGTATATTATTTCAATAATATACTTTCCCAACTTAAATAAACCAATACTTTAGGCAAAACCAATAGAGAGCATTTTTTTAAGGCCGATATGAATGTAGCCCCCATAACGATCTAGTAAAGGTCGCCTTAATTTTAAGCGAAACGATCTGCCAATCGGTTAATTAGGTAACCCGACTCTTCTAGTGCCTTGGTCGCGAATGATCCAAAAAAATCAGTAACCTGTTCAAACTCTTTAATAAACCCTTCACGATCATTGTTTTTTACCATCTCTGCTAATAGTTCATGATGTTCAAAAAATCTAAGTAATAGGGCTCGCCTTTCTTCATTAGAAAAAACAATATCGGCATATAATTCCGCGCTTTGTGCAAAGATTCTTCCAGTCATCATGAGTTCGGCGCGATAAATGGGAGACGAATAATCCAACATATCGTTGGGATTAAGATCATAATGTTTCATAAAAGAGCCATGCAATAAAGCAACAAAATGTCGCAAACCTTGAACCAAATGCATTACATGATCGTGTTTTTCGGCCTCAGCCTCAATTAACCTCATGCCCCAAAGTTCACATTGTTCTAAAAACCATTTGCTTTGCTCGGCCTGCTGTACTGGACACGCCACCATAAGTTGCTTAGAGAGATTCTCTACATCAGGGCCATGCATCGGGTGTAAACCCAAAATAGGACCATTATGAATGGCTTTCATCTGATCTATGGGTCGCCGTTTGTTTGAGGTGAAATCAGCCAAAATCAACTGTTCTGGAAGCCTTCCCTCTAACCTCTGAATAACTGATTCCGTCACGTGAATTGGAACCGTAATAATAACCATATCGGCTGTCTCCAGGGCTCCATCTAATTCATACCAGTTACTTTTATCAATACTTGTTGTCTTGTGCCCGGTTTGATCTGAAATACGCTTGTATAACTTCCCCATACCCCCGTCGCCCCCAATATAAATGATATGTTTAGCCACTTGGGTAGACCTTGGGAATGCCGCTTCAGATTGACGCTGCCTTGAAGAACCCATAATTAAGCGTAAAAAATCCTCTGCCCAGGCGGGGTCTATTCCCCTTTCTCGAGCTAATTCCTTAAAGGCAGCCGTCTTTTCCTGTTCTCGCTTAGGAACGAAAACAGGTAACTGATGCGCTAATTTTGCTTCAGTAACTTGTTTAACGATGTGTCCACGCTCAACCAATAGATCAAGTATTTGTTGATCTATTGAATCTATTTGATCGCGAAAAACTTCTAGATTTTTGTTTTTATGCGGCATACAGTTTCTTCGAGTCTGGTTCTAAACTCCCGCTATAATACGCCATGTGTATCTGATTTACCAATCCTTTCACAATGAATTTATCCCACGGAACACTTGTTATAGAAAAAGGTCTTACCTTTGTTTAATTAGTTTATCACATGTCTGAATTCAAGCTTCACTCCCCTTTTAACCCAGCAGGCGACCAGCCTCAGGCAATCAAAGAATTGACCGAAGGAATTCTTGCAGGCGACCGTTTTCAAACTCTTTTGGGGATTACTGGATCAGGAAAAACACGAACCGTAGCCAGTGTAATTGAACAGGTACAACGACCTACCTTAGTCATGAGTCACAACAAAACGTTGGCCGCACAGCTATTTCGCGAGCTAAGTGATTTTTTCCCCGAGAATAGAGTCGAGTTTTTTATTTCCTATTATGATTACTATCAACCCGAAGCATATATCTCTTCGCAAGATAAGTTCATTGAAAAAGATTTATCCATAAACGAAGAAATTCAGCGCCTTAGGTTACGCGCTACCAGCTCATTACTGTCCGGACGTCGTGATGTTATTATCGTTTCCTCAGTGAGTTGCATTTATGGCATTGGTTCTCCCTCAGAATATGAAAAACTCATCATTACCTTAACCGTTGGGACAGAAATTCCCCGTAATACCTTGCTCTATGATTTAGTAGACCTCCATTACACCCGAAAGGACAATGATTTTCATCGCGGCGTTTTTAGAGTTCGCGGCGACGTGGTTGATGTATTTCCTGCCTATTCTGACGAGGGTTTGCGTATTACTTTTTGGGGTGATGAAATCGAACAAATGGCCACTTTTAATGTTGAAACCGGTTCAATCGTGGAACAAGTACAAGAATTCCGTATATATCCTGCTTCCCATTACGTTACTTCGAAAGGTCGGCAAGAAGAGACTATAAAAGCTATTAGAACTGAATTAACCGAGCGGGTCGATGAGCTTTTGGACCTTGATAAGTACCTGGAAGCTAAAAGGCTTGAACAAAGGACTCTGTTTGACTTAGAAATGATCCAAGAAATAGGATATTGTAGTGGAATTGAAAATTATTCTAGGCATTTAAGCGCACGAAAACCAGGTGAACGGCCTTATTGTCTCATTGATTATTTCCCTGAAGATTTTTTACTGGTAGTAGATGAAAGCCATCAAACCGTGCCACAAATAAATGCCATGTATGGCGGAGATCGTTCTCGAAAAACTGAATTGGTAGAACATGGTTTCCGGTTACCTTCGGCGTTGGATAACCGGCCCTTAACCTTTCAGGAATGGGAGGGAATGATTAATCAAGCCATTTTTGTGAGTGCTACACCCTCCGATTATGAACTGGTAAAAAGTGAGGGGGTATTTACTGAACAAATTATCCGGCCTACTGGTTTAATGGAGCCCGTTTTAGAGGTAAGGCCGCTTGGAAATCAAGTAGACGATCTTTTAGAAGAAATTCGTCTGCGTGTTGCAAAAAAAGAACGCGTCTTAGTTATCACACTAACTAAAAGACTTTCTGAAGAATTAAGCGCCTACTTGAAAGAAATAGGAATTAGCGCCGCTTACATGCATAGTGAACTTGATGCTCTTGAACGAATAGAGGTTTTATATAAGTTTCGTAGAGGTGATTTTGATGTGCTGGTGGGAATAAACCTTTTAAGAGAAGGTATTGATATTCCGGAATTGAGCTTAGTGGCTATCATGGATGCTGATAAAGAAGGCTTTCTGCGCTCTGAAACCTCTCTATTTCAGATTGTAGGGAGGGCTGCCAGAAATGTAGATGGTAGAGCCATTATGTATGCTGATAAAATAACCGAAAGCATGCGTAAAGTAATCGAAGAAACAGATCGTCGCCGAGAAATCCAAATGGCCTACAATGAGAAACATGGTATCACTCCAAAAACCATACAAAAAGAGCTTAAACCGCTGGTTGATCCCGCCCTTATTTCCACCCAAAAAATGGACTTTTCCAAAGAAGCAGAAGCAGCTGCCCAATCCGATTACATAGAGAGTATTAGGGTGGATGATAAAGGGCTGTCCTACAAAGCCAATACTGCTATGAATGAAGTTTATTTTGAGTCAAAGGATAAACTTTTAGACCACTTAAGAATGACGATGCTACATGCGGCAAAAAATATGGAATTCGAGGAGGCCGCTAGAATTAGAGACCAAATTGGCAAATTGGAAGAAGAGCTATAGTTTTTTGTAGGAAGTCATACTGGTCTCTTACTCAGCTTTCCATTGAGATGCGAAAACCCCTAGTTTTTTACACAAAGAGGATAGTTGCGCTAGCTCATTTTCGTCCAAGCAACTGAAAAGTTCAGAAATTCTTTGTAAATGTCCTGGGAAAACCTCTTCAATGAAGCGCTTTCCATCAGCCGTAAGAGTAATGGTGTGAGAGCGTTTATCGTTTTGGTCTTTCGTCTTTGTTACCCAACCCTGCTTTTCTAAATTGACGATAACCATAGTCATGTTACCGCCCGATTTTAAGATTTTTTCTCCAAGGCTTCGCTGATTCAACGGCCCCAAATGGTATAAGGCCTCTAACACACCAAATTGACTTTCTGTTAATTTATAATCTGCTAAACTTCTCGATAATTGCTGATGTAGGGTATTACTCGCCCTTGTTAACTTTATAAAAGTATTGAGTGTGGCTATTTCGCTGGGGCTTCCTTTATAATGGGTTGGCATGTTAGAACCGGTAGGTTACGGTTACTGGAGCATGATCCGACATGTCCCACTTTGATTCAATTTCTGCCTCTAAGATTCTTTGAATCATCGTCTCACTCACCATGTGGTAATCTATTCTCCAACCTTTATTTCTGGCTTTGGACCCCGCCCTGTAACTCCACCAGGAATAGGTATCTCTAAGAGTGGGGTGTAACTCCCGGAAGGCGTCTGCATAACCTTTTGATAAAAGTTGTGTCACCCATGAACGCTCTTCGGGCAAAAAACCTGACGTATTGTGCTGTTTGTCTGGATTATGAATATCAATATCCAAGTGACAGATATTAAAATCACCCGTTATTATCGTAGGCTTCCCGTCCTCTTTAAGAGCCATGGCAAAATCCATAAAATGACTCAAGAACTCCATTTTCATATCTTGTCGTACATCACCCGTGGTTCCACTTGGGAAATATGAGGAAACCAATCTAAACTCATCATATTCTGCCGTCAAAACTCTGCCCTCCTCATCAATCCAATCAACCCCTATGCCATAGTGTATAGTATTCGCCGGTGAAGTACTAAATATGGAAACTCCAGAATAGCCTTTTTTTTGAGCTATTTGATGATATTGAATATAATTCAGCTCAGCTAATTCTTTTGGCATATCCTTTTCACTTGAGCGCATTTCTTGAAAACAGATAAGGTCTGGAGCGGTCTCACTTATCCAGGTGAGTAGTCCTTTTTTGGTGGCTGCACGTATTCCATTCACATTATATGAGGCTATTTTGAGATCTGCCATTTTAATCGCTTTTTAGCAGAGCAAATTTTCTCTTACCTACTTTCAACACCTGCTCAGTCCCCTCCTCTGCTATAAAACTATAGTTTACATCTATAATTTTTACATCATCCAGACTAACTCCACCTTGTTTTATTAGTCGTTTTGCCTCACCATTACTTGGGGAAAATTTTAAGGCCGATATGATTTCGAGAATTCGGTATTCTTGTCCGCTTTTCAGCTCATATTCTGGAGCGTCATCTGGGACCTTCTTTTGTATGACGGTTGTTTCAAAATGGTGCCTAGCCCCCTCCCCCGCTTCTTTACCATGATACATCTCTACTAGAGTGTACGCTAAATCATGTTTGGCATTTCGTGGGTCAACTTCAATCTTCTGTTTTACGGCTGGTAAATCTTCGTTGGGTATATCCGTGGTCAGCTCAACATAGGTGTAGATAAGGTTATCCGGAATAGATAGGGCTTTCCCATACATATCGTTAGGGTGTTCATTAATGCCAATATAGTTATCGTATGATTTAGACATCTTTGCGGTACCGTCTGTGCCAACCAGTAATGGCATCATTAAACAGACTTGAGGGCTTAAACCGCGTTCTTTTTGTAAATTTCGACCGACTAATAAGTTGAATTTTTGATCCGTGCCACCCAGTTCTATGTCGTTTTCTAAGTGAACAGAATCTTGACCCTGAGCTAGTGGGTATAAAAATTCGTGAAGTGAGATCGGCTCATTGTTTGAAAATCTATTTGAAAAATCGTCCCGCTCAATCATTCGGGCAACGGTCATTTTTGAGCTAAGATGGATTACATCCATAAAAGACATCGGACCTAACCAATCTAAATTATTCACTATCTGAAGCCGATTGGTATCCAATATTTTTTTTGCTTGATCAATATAACTTTGAGCGTTTAACGCTACCTCTTCTTTTGTAAGTGGTGGCCTTGTTGTATTCTGTCCTGTTGGATCTCCAATCATTGCTGTGAAGCCACCAATAATTAAAATGGCTTCATGACCTAAATCTTGAAATTGACGTAACTTGCGCAAAATTACGGAATGACCTAGATGTAAATCTGGCCTTGTTGGATCTACTCCGAGCTTGACCTTTAAGGGTGTAGATGTTTCAATGGATTTGCTTAGTTTTTCTTTTAACTCTTCGACTGGAAGAATGTCAACTGCACCTCGTTTAATTAGTGCTAATTGTTGCTCAACTGGTAAAACGCTCATTGTACGGATTAAGGATTAATCACCGGTAATTTATCCACCGGGTTATAGTTTTCTAATGTTTTACGAATAGTGTCTGTAAAATTCTCTGCACCCGGGTAAACGGCGGTAATAACATTGTAGCTAGCTGGAGCCGCCTGTATTACATAGGGATAGAGTATGGATTGTTCCCTGAGTTCTTCTCGAGGAACCTGAAACCCTGCTAATAATAAAAATATCGCACTCATAAGTATTGCGCCTTTAAGCATACCAAATAAAGATCCTAAGAATCTATTTACGGTGCCGAGCTTTACCGCATCTAACCACGCTCGTGTCCAATATGCTATTAAAGAAACTATAGATAAAACTGTAATGAATAATAGAGCGCCAGCTAGAAAGGGAATAAAACTTTGGGTGGCATCTTCAAATAATGTGCCCACATAGGTTGCTGCAATATCCATGTAGTTAAACGTTATATAAACCGCCAATACTAAACCAACGATGTTCAGTATTTCTTTAACTATACCATTAATTGCGCCTTTGTAAGCTAAAAACAGTAAGGGTAAGCCTATAAATACATCTACTATATATTCCATACAAACTCCATTAATTAACGATAAGTGTTAATTCTCTAATCTCTGCTTAACCAGCTTGTTAACCAAAGAGCCGTCAGCCTTACCTTTAAGTTGGCCCATTATTGGGCCCATAACTTTGCCAATATCTTGCATACCGGTGGCGCCAACCTTGTTTATTTGATTATCAATAAGCTCAATGATTTCGTCTTCTGACATAGGCGTGGGCAAATAGGACTCTATTATTTCTAACTCTATTTTTTCTACATCTACTAAATCTAATCGATTTCCTGCGGTGTATTGATCTATCGATTCTTTACGTTGCTTGGCTGCTTTTGTTAGGACCGCAAGTGCATCTTCATTCGAAAGTTCTGCTTTACCTCCCGAACGCTGTTCAATTTCTTTCTCAAGTAATTTAGCTTTTAGGCTTCTAAGAACTTGTAAACGCTTTGTATCTTTTGCTTTCATCGCTGTAATTAGATCGGCTAATATGGTCTCTTTAACGTTCATCGATTACTTGAATTTAACATTGTTTGTTTTGGCCGCTTGTCAATTATCGTATATCACTAAAAAAATAGGCAAAAAAAAAGGTTATACAATCAAATGCATAACCTTTTTAATAATGTCGGAGAAACAGGATTAAGATTTGTTCTTAGATAAAAATTCTGCCACATTTTCTTGGTCTATCATAACCTCTTTGTAGCTATATTTTCCACTATCATTTTTGGTAGAAACAACTACCTTTGCCATTTTACGAGCAGAGGCTTTTTGTTGTAGTGCTTCTGAACCGAATACTTGCTTCTTTGCCATGGTTCTATATTATTTAATTTCTTTGTGAAGGGTATGCTTACGAAGAACAGGATTATACTTCTTCAATTCCATACGCTCAGTTTGGGTTCTTCTATTTTTTGTAGTGACATATCGAGAACTACCTGGCTTCTCTGTACACTCTAAAATAACTTGTACTCTATTACCTTTTGCCATCTTTTATACCTTTTTAAGTAAGGTTCCTCTTCGGCGTGCATCTTTTAATACAGCCGAAATACCTTTTTTGTTGATGGTGCGGAGGGTCTTTGCGGACACTTTTAAAGTAACCCATCGATCTTCTTCTGGAAGATAGAAGCTCCGTTTCTGTAAATTTAAATGAAAGCGATGCTTGGTCTTATTGTTCGCCTTTGACGAACGATAACCGTTCATTGCTTTTCTTCCTGTAATATCGTCTCTTCGCGACATGTTTTTAGTTCTATAATTTTTTGAGATAGACACCAAAGATAGAGCTATAAAATTCAAAAAACAACGACTATTAGGGTAAAAAAAACACAAACGTAGAGGTTTTCCACACTTTCTCATGGTTATCCACACTAATTTTCTTACGCTTCAAGCCTCAAATTTGACCCCTGCGCTCACATCTCTGTTATTTTCGGTTATAACCCTGACTTTTTTTGTTTTTGGCTCTATAAACGCTATTTTCATTGGTAATTACGATCATCTTACAACGCGACCCTAATAAATTTATGGCTACAACTAACAAAAACGACTATAAAGCGTCGAATATACAGGTTTTAGAAGGTTTAGAGGCAGTTCGAAAGAGACCCGCCATGTATATTGGAGATACCGGGCAACGAGGCTTACACCATCTTATTAATGAGGTAGTAGATAATTCCATTGATGAAGCACTTGCTGGTCATTGTGATTATATCACTGTGGCTATAAAAAAAGATGGCTCGATGGAAATTACGGATAACGGCCGGGGGATTCCTGTTGATATGCATCCAAAACTTGGCCTCCCTGCCGTAGAGGTTGTTTTAACCAAGCTTCACGCTGGGGGTAAATTTGATAAAGACACCTATAAAGTATCTGGCGGACTTCATGGGGTTGGCGTTAGCTGTGTGAATGCCCTGTCCACCTGGTTCAATGCAGAGATTCACCGCGATGGTGTAATCCATAAAATGGGTTTTGAAAAAGGGATAACGCATACCCCATTAATTAATCAGGGTAAAACTGATAAAACAGGAACTATCATCACCTTTTTACCTGATCCGACAATTTTTACTCAAACCACTGAATTTAAATTCAACATTATTGCTGACCGGATGAGAGAGCTTGCTTTCCTCAATCCAGAAGTAACCATTGAGCTGATTGATGAAAGAGAAGACGATCCTGAGTTAGGTAAGGCCATTTATCATTATGAAGGTGGGTTAAAGGATTTTGTTAGTTATCTAGACGAAAGCAGAGAAGGAATTACGCCCGAACCTATACATATTAGTGGAGAAGTGGAGGGTGTGCCAGTTGACTTAGCTATTCAGTATAATACTTCCTATTCCGAAAATGTTCACTCTTATGTGAACAATATTAATACCCGAGAAGGTGGTACTCACGTCTCTGGCTTTCGTAGAGCGCTAACTAGATCGTTAAAAAGCTACGCGGAAAAGAACAACATCATTAAATCTGGAAGTAAAGTTGCTATTTCTGGGGAAGATTTTCGAGAAGGGCTCACAGCTGTATTAAGTGTCAAGGTAGCAGAGCCACAGTTTGAGGGTCAAACTAAAACAAAGCTTGGAAACTCAGAAGTTCAAAGTGCCGTTGAAGTGACTGTATACGATCAGCTAAATGAATACTTGGAGCAAAACCCAAAGATTGCAAAAAAAGTAATTGAGAAAGTAGTACTAGCTGCAGAGGCCAGAGAGGCCGCTCGTAAAGCGAGGCAGTTGGTACAGCGCAAAAGTGTAATGAGCGGGGGTGGGCTACCTGGTAAACTAGCCGATTGTTCCATTAAAGACCCTGAACACAGTGAAATTTATCTGGTTGAGGGTGATTCTGCGGGGGGGTCTGCCAAAATGGGGCGTAACCGTAGCTTTCAGGCCATTCTGCCATTACGGGGGAAAATATTAAACGTCGAAAAAGCAAAAATTAACAAAATTCTTGAGAACCGAGAAATTCAAGCTATGGTAACTGCTCTTGGTGCAGGGCTTGGTCACTCAGAAGAAGAGTTTGATCTCGACAAATTGCGGTATCACAAAATCATCATCATGACCGATGCTGATGTGGATGGTTCTCATATTAGAACTTTACTACTTACATTTTTCTATAGGTATATGAGGATTATTGTAGAGTTGGGGCATGTATATATTGCCACCCCACCACTGTATCGCATAACAGCTGGTAAAAACATCGATTACGCTTGGGATGACGACACACGAGATAAGCTCATTAAAGAGTTAAAGAAATCTAAGAGAAAATTTGATGTATCTCGCTATAAGGGCCTTGGGGAGATGAACCCTGACCAGTTATGGGAAACAACCATGGACCCTGAAACACGAACTTTACAGCTAGTAACTATTGAGAACGCTGCTGGAGCGGATAAAATGTTTTCAACATTAATGGGTGACGATGTTACCCCCCGTCGTGAATTCATTGAGCGTAATGCTAAATACGCAAATCTCGATATCTAACACTGCGACAAAGTAGACGCACTCGCTAACTAATTTACACCTATAATATATTTCTGGAATGGCTAGAGAAAAAATAATTCCCATAACAATTGAAGATGAAATGCAATCGTCCTACATCGATTATTCGATGTCAGTTATTGTTTCCAGGGCACTGCCCGATGTGCGGGACGGGTTAAAACCTGTACATAGGCGCGCCCTATTCGGGATGAATGATCTTGGCATGCTTCATAATCGAGGGTATAAAAAAAGCGCCCGTATTGTAGGGGAAGTCTTAGGTAAGTATCATCCACATGGTGACTCTGCCGTTTATGACTCTATTGTGCGAATGGTCCAGGATTTCTCGTTACGTTATCCCTTGGTCGATGGTCAGGGTAATTTTGGTTCTGTTGACGGTGATTCTGCCGCAGCGATGCGTTATACGGAAGTGCGTATGGATCGTATTGCAGAAGAACTTTTGACTGACATCAACAAGAACACGGTAGATTACCAAACTAACTTTGATGATACCCTTCTTGAACCAACTGTATTACCGGGCGCCCTACCTAATTTGTTAATTAATGGTGCCTCAGGTATCGCCGTTGGTATGGCTACTAACATGGCTCCGCATAACTTAACAGAGGTCATTAACGGTATTCAAGCATTTATCGATAATCAAGAGATCGAAGTTAAAGAACTCATGAAACACATTACCGCACCAGATTTTCCAACTGGGGGTATCATATATGGATATGAAGGTGTAAAAGACGCCTATGAAACCGGACGAGGTAAAGTAACACTCCGGGCTCGGGCCAATACTGAAGAGTTGCGAGGTGGTCGAGAACAAATAGTTATCACCGAAATACCATACCAGGTAAATAAAAGCACTCTAATCGAAAAAATTGCAGAGCTAGTTCATACAGAAAAAATCACTGAAATTTCTGAAGTACGGGACGAAAGTGATCGCGAGGGTATGCGTGTTGTTATCATTCTCAAGCGCTCAGCGAACGCTGGAGTAGTATTAAATCAACTTTACAAATACACCCAAATGCAAACAACCTTTGGTATCATAAACCTGGCCTTAGTACAGGGAAGACCAAAGGTGATGGATATTAAAGAGTTGATTCGTCACTACGTAGAGCACCGCGTTGAGATTATCATACGCCGCACTATATATGATCTTGAAGCTGCAGAGGCAAGGGCGCATATACTTGAAGGATTAAAAATAGCACTTGATAACCTAGATGAGGTTATCAAAATTATTCGCGCTTCTAAGAATCCTCAAATAGCCAATGTTGAACTAAGAAAAAACTTTGCCTTAACTGATATTCAAGCCAAAGCCATTCTTGAAATGCGGCTTCAAAAGCTAACCGGACTAGAGCGAGAGCGAATTGATGGAGAGTATAACGGCATTGTTGAAAAAATTGCCGAATATCGTGTAATACTATCAGACCGGTCAGAACAATATTCTATCATCAAAACAGAACTAGATGATCTTCTAGAGCGCTACGGAGACGAGCGGCGTACACAAATAGTCTACTCCGCTGAAGATTTTAGTGTTGAAGACATGATTGCAGACGAAGATGTTGTTGTGACTATATCGAACAAAGGCTTTATCAAGAGAATGCCACTAAGTGGTTATAGAAGGCAACGGCGTGGGGGCAAGGGCATGAAGGGCACCACCACGCGCGAGGAAGAGTATGTAGAGCATTTATTTGTAGCTACTAATCATAATTACATACTCTTCTTTAGTGAAAGCGGGAAGTGTTATTGGCTTAAGGTGTACGAAATACCTGAAGGCGGCCGATTAGCAAGGGGCCGTGCAATAGTTAACCTGATTGAAATTAACAAGGATGATGCCATCAAAGCATTCGTTCCTGTAAAATCACTAGATGATCCAGAATACCTAAAAGACAAATCTATTGTAATGTGTTCTGTCAATGGTCAAATTAAAAAAACCTCTTTGGAGGCCTACAGTAGACCTAGAAGAGATGGTATTATTGCCATAAATATTAAAGACGATGATAGTTTATTAGCGGCTGAGCTAACTGACGGAGACTCAAATATCATTTTAGCAAATAGTAACGGTAGAGCCATCCGTTTCCACGAAACCGATGTACGACAGATGGGCCGTAACACCTCAGGCGTGCGAGGAATGACTCTCGGTAAAGATGACGCTATTGTAGACATGGTTATCATAAAAAACACACATGAGGCTACTGTATTAGCTATCTCAGAAAATGGTTTTGGTAAGCGCTCATTAGTAGATGACTATCGAGAACAAAGTCGTGGTGGTAAGGGGGTCATAACCCTCAAAACTACTCCTAAAACTGGCGGTCTAATAGCCTTAAAAGAAGTTTCTGACCAAGATGACTTAATGGTAATAACTCAGCGTGGGAAAGTGATCCGAATGAACTGTGGTAGCATTCGAACTATGGGTCGAAACACACAGGGTGTACGAATCATGAGATTAGACTCTGATGGTTCTATTGCAGCGGTCACCCGAGTTGTCAACGAAGAAGAGGAAGGCGGAGACGCGGATGAAGTGAACGAAACAGAGAGCTAAGAAATAAAATACCTACTCTTTATCTTTCTGCTCTAGATTATTAATCATAGCCTGAAGTGTTTTTTTCTGCAAAGAAATCAATCTTTCAGGCTTGATTATTTTTACAGAAGTACCAAACTGTAAAAGCCACTGATTCAAAAAAGCCATATTATCAAACTCAAAACACAGCCTTATTTTTTTAGGTATTATTGACTCTAGCTTAATTATTTTAGCCGGCAAAATGGCCCTCATTCTTTCTATCTCAGAATTTTCGACCTCTAGTACCACTAATTTTTTTTGTTCGTTAAATCGAAAAATTAGTGCGTCTACGTTCATTTTTGGTTTTGGGAGCCAATTTTCTTCTAAAATAACCGGTGATACCACCCTATCGAGTATAAAGCTACGTATATCGCCTCGTTTGTGTGACCAGCCCACCACATTCCAGTGATCTTGAAAATAAACCAATAAATAAGGATCAATCTTCCGCGTTGATCGTTCCCCTGATTTTGTGGTGTATGTGAATTGCATTCTTTTTTTATCTGCTATAGCTGCGCTTATTAGGTACCAATCACCACCTTTCTTTTGATGACTATTGAACCGTAAATAAGGATCCACAATTGTATGCTCTTCCAAGGAAGTCATGAGCGTCTTTAGCTCATTCGGTAATACATTTTTTATTTTTAACTCAACCCCAGTAGCATCCTGAACCATCTGTTGATCGACCTGTGACTTAACAAAATTCAAGCCTACCATTATTGTAGCTATTTCTTTTGAATTAAACATAAGGGGTGGCATTTTGTACCCCTCAACCAATCCGTAGCCAGTATACCGATCATAATTAATGGGGACGTTAATTTCTGATAAAGCATTAAAGTCTCTAAAAATAGTCCTTCTACTAACCCCAAAAATATCGGCCAACTCTTGGACTGTCTTTTTCCCACCTGGTCTTTGTAACAACAAAATAAGCTTTAGTCTTCTTTCAGCACTATTCACGATATACTCCTATTTAACCAAACACATATTAACGGCTAAGGTGGACGATCGCCTTGCCCTGATAAAAACCTGTTTCATCTATTTCATCTAAGCTATAAATAACCGCGCTTACTGGCTCTTTTACTCTCTCTATTTCTTCCACTGCTTCTGACTGCCCTTTTAAAAAGACAAAATCGTTAGCAAGCTCTTGAGAGATTAAGTCAAGGAGTTGATCAACTTTAAATGCATGTTTAGTAATACAAATAGTTGCCGAAGACTCCCCCATTGTTCCACGTGAAACACCCTCTATGTCGCGATGGGTGATCGCCGCAGCGTTTTTGGCTATGGCATCAACCCCAGTAACACCCAATTTTTGGATTATCTGCTTAACAGCCCAGATTTTTTTTTCTACTTTATCGTTCAACACGATACGCTGCCTGGAATGATCTGTACGGCATATTGCTAACGGCATCCCAGGCAGTCCCCCGCCTGTTCCAACATCAAATACATTCGCCGCCTCATTAACTATTGGCACTAATAATAACAATAAAGAGTGCTCAACGTGCTTCACAAGTGTTTCACGTGAAACATCACGACTAACAAGGTTTACTCTTTTATTCCACCATTGTAATTCTTCAATGTAGTTATTTAGTGATGCGAGGTTTCTTTTATACAGCTCTTTTATCTCAATATAACGCGCGCTATCCACTGGCCGAATCGTAATTAACGCCTTATTCATATAGTTAAAACCGCTTTAGATAAACCATTAGAACTGAAATATCACTAGCCGAGACGCCGCTGATTCTGCTGGCCTGACCTAAAGTTTCCGGTTTTATTTTTTGCATCTTGAGCCTTCCCTCAGTAGAAAGGCTTTTTATTCGTTCGTAATCAAGGTTTTCGGGTAGGATAATTTGTTCTTTATTACCTAATTCCCTTACCATTTCGTGCTCTTTTTCTATATAGCCAGCGTATTTTATTTGTATTTCTACCTGTTCTAATACCAGTTTATTATCTGTAATATCATATACTTTAGCGCGCAGCGATTCATCAGCGTTTAAAAGCTCGTCAATACTCACCTCAGGTCTAGGCAAAACACTATGCGCCTTGACCGGTTGTTTTAATCCAGTTGTGCCAGTTGATAAAAGATATTCATTGAGTGATTCAGGCCGCACGGTTTCTTTGTAAAGCAGAGACATTAATTCATCTATTTGCCGCCTCTTATTATTGAATCTCTCAAAGGTTTCACGTGAAACCAACCCTATTTCATATCCCTTTGGCGTTAACCTAAGATCGGCATTATCTTGTCTTAATAAGATTCTGTGTTCAGCTCTTGAGGTAAACATCCTATAGGGCTCTTCGGTGCCCTTATTTATAAGATCATCTATTAGAACCCCTATATAAGCTTCGGATCGCTTCAAGATAAACTCAGTCTTACCAGCAACTTTTAGAGCCGCATTTATGCCAGCCATTAGTCCTTGACACGCAGCTTCTTCGTAACCAGTTGTCCCATTTATCTGCCCGGCAAAAAACAATCCAGCTATCAGCTTTGTTTCCATGCTTCGTTTAATTTGATGCGGTGGAAAATAATCATACTCAATTGCGTAACCCGGCCGAAGCATTACAGCTTTTTCAAAGCCTGGTATCGTACGAAGCGCTTGGTATTGTACATCCTCGGGTAAGGATGTAGAGAAGCCGTTAAGATACATTTCATAGGTATTCCATCCTTCAGGTTCTAAGAATAATTGGTGTCGATCCTTGTCTGCGAAACGATTAATCTTGTCCTCAATAGAAGGACAGTACCTGGGTCCAACTGATTTAATTCGACCATTAAACATGGGGCTTCTATCAAATCCTTCTCTTAGCTTTTCATGTACAGCTTCATTCGTGTATCCTATCCAACAAGTAAGCTGCTGCTTTTCACGGAGTTCACGGATATCTGTTGAATAGGAGAATGGGGTTGGTTCATCGTCGCCATATTGAATTTCTAGCCGTCCATAGTCAACGGACCTTCCATCTATTCGCGGCGGTGTTCCTGTTTTTAGCCTACCTATTGAAAATCCATGACTTTCAAGAGCTGCAGATATTCCAACAGAGGCGCGCTCACCTGACCGACCGCCTCCAAAACTCTTCTCACCAATATGAATTAATCCATTGAGAAAGGTTCCACTCGTAAGTACGACTGCTTTGGACCTGAATCGTTGACCGGTTTGAGTTACAACCCCCCTAACTTCATTGTCTTCAATGATTAAGTCAACAACATTGTCCTGACGGAACGTAAGTGATTGTTTTTTTTCAAGTTCTTCACGCATATATTGTGCGTATAGCATCCGGTCACTTTGACAACGAGGGCTCCACATGGCCGGCCCCTTACTACGATTAAGCATCCTAAACTGAACCGCCGAACGATCACTAACAATACCAGAAAGACCACCAAGTGCGTCAATTTCCCGTACTAGTTGCCCTTTGGCTACCCCACCCATTGCAGGGTTACAAGACATTTTTGCTATAGCCTCCAAGTTCATTGTAATTAGTAAGGTGTTAGCGCCTAATTCAGCAGCAGCGCCGGCAGCTTCACTACCGGCATGACCTGCGCCGACAACAATTACATCATATGTTGGAAATATATCCATCTTTGGATTGGCTAAGGTGTTTGACGAAAAAAACACAGGATAAAAAAAAAGCCCTGAATTCAGGGCTTTTGCGATCCGGAAGGGACTCGAACCCTCGACCTCCTGCGTGACAGGCAGGCGT
>Ga0181552_10001610_pt1 | contig 17108 bp, 18 predicted proteins | sample 011ome_18_FD_130583 | JGI IMG/M metagenome (GOLD analysis project Ga0181552, IMG submission 130583) | Coastal salt marsh microbial communities from the Groves Creek Marsh, Skidaway Island, Georgia - 011501BT metaG (megahit assembly) | ecosystem: Environmental > Aquatic > Marine > Intertidal...
AACGATGTAAGAGTTTTAGCTGGAGTGCCAGTCTTAAACGACAATGAAATTGATAGTGCCGTTGATTCTATCACAACCCCCGTGATGGTTGTAAAATCTCAAATTCACGCAGGTGGCAGAGGTGCTGGGAAATTCAAAGATAGCGGAGATGATAAAGGCGGTGTTCGCGTTTGTTTCTCGAAAGATGAAGCTAGAGATAATGCTCGTAAAATGCTAGGTAAAACTCTAGTTACAAAGCAAACTGGACCTGTTGGAAAAGTAGTCAACCGTCTGTATATCGAAGAAGGTTGTGATATCAAAAAAGAATACTACTTAAGCATGCTTGTGGACCGAGCCACATCTTCAATTTCAATTATTGCATCTACAGAAGGTGGAATGGAAATTGAAGAAGTAGCAGAAAGAGAACCTGAAAAAATTATTACTGTAAGCGTTTCAGGCGATCCCGTTATCAATCAAGCTAGTTTATCAAAATTAGTTGAAGGTCTTAAAATCCCAAGTAATCAAGCTGCTGACTTTGCGGATCAAATCCAAAAAATTTATACAAGTTTTTTATCTTCTGATGCATCATTAGTGGAGGTAAATCCATTTGTTTTAACTGGTGAGGGAAATTTCTTAGCGCTGGATGCAAAAATCTCCATCGATGATAATGCTCTTTACAAACACAAAGAGATTGCTGAAATGAGAGATGAAACTGAGGAAGATCCAGCTGAGATTGAAGCTTCCAAACATGAATTAAATTATGTGAAATTAGATGGAAGCATTGGATGTATGGTGAACGGTGCTGGTCTTGCAATGGGAACTATGGACATCATTAAGTTGCACGGCGGCAGTCCTGCAAACTTTTTAGATGTAGGAGGCGGTGCTACAAAAGAAAGAGTAGCGAAAGCCTTCTCCATTATTCTTCAAGATCCAAATGTGAAGGCAATCTTAGTAAACATTTTTGGCGGTATTATGAAATGTGATATCATCGCTGAAGGTGTTGTTGCTGCAGCAAAAGAACTTTCCATTCAGGTTCCTTTGATTGTTCGATTAGAGGGAACCAATGTTGAACTTGGAAAAGAAATCTTAAACAAATCAGGTCTTGCTATTATCTCTGCAGATAATTTAGAAGACGCAGCTCAAAAAGCTGTCGGGGCTTTAAAATAAGGAGAAACTCATGTCAGTATTAATTAATAAAAAAACTAAAGTAATTTGTCAGGGTTTCACTGGTGCGCAAGGAACATTCCACTCTGAACAAGCTATTAAATATGGAACACAAATGGTTGGTGGTGTTACCCCTAAAAAAGGCGGCCAAGAGCATTTAGGTTTACCTGTCTTTAACACTGTAAAGGATGCTAAAGAAAATACACAAGCAAATGCAACCGTGATCTATGTTCCGCCTCCATTTGCAGCAGGAGCTATTTTAGAGGCAATCGAAGCTGAAATGGAATTGATCGTTTGTATTACTGAAGGTGTGCCAGTTTTAGACATGCTTCAAGTAAAGAAAAAGTTAGTAGGATCTAAATCTCGACTCATTGGACCGAACTGCCCCGGTATTATCACTCCAGGTGAATGTAAAATTGGTATTATGCCAGGTCATATTCATCAAAAAGGTAAAATTGGCGTTGTTAGTCGTTCCGGTACATTGACATATGAAGCAGTTGCTCAAACGTCAGCAGTGGGGTTAGGTCAAACCACTTGTATTGGTATTGGCGGTGATCCTATCAATGGTACTAATTTTATCGACTGTCTAGACTTGTTTTTAAAAGATCCGGAAACAGAAGGTATTATTATGATTGGAGAAATCGGTGGTACAGCGGAGGAAGAAGCAGCTGAATTTATCAAGAATTCTTCTATTAAAAAACCGGTTGCCTCTTTTATTGCAGGAGCAAGCGCACCTGCGGGTAAAAGAATGGGTCATGCAGGAGCTATTATTTCTGGAGGAAAGGGTACTGCGGAGTCTAAGTTTAATGCTTTAGAAGATGCAGGCGTTCATATCTCCAAGTCACCCGCAAAATTAGGTGAAACTATTAAAAAGGCCTTAAACTAAAATTAATAAAGCTGTGCTTCTCTTGCACGAAGTTTAGTAAGAGCAAGCACAGTGTCAATGGTCGGTGTTGGAACTTTAGAAATTTTTCCAAGTTCCTGCACTGAAGCGACTAACGCATCAATTTCCATCGGACGATCTCTTTCTAAATCTTGCAACATAGATGTTTTGTGCTCTCCCACTGCTTTAGCAGCATCAATTCTTCTTTCCACATCAAAAGGTTTATCAATTCCTAAACTTTGAGCGATTGCGTGAGCTTCGTTCATCATATTTCTTACAACGTTTCTTACTTCAGTATCACTACAAATCTTAACGAGAGTGGATGTGGTTAATGCACTAATAGGATTGAAGGATAAATTTCCAAAAAGTTTTAACCAAATATCTCCTTTTATGTTAGAACGAATGGGCGCTTGAAAACCTGCTTTTTCTAAAATCTCTGATAAATTTTTAGTTCTATCGGTGTCTTCACCGTTAATTTCACCCAGCTGAAATTTATCTCCTTCAAGGTGTTGGATAACGCCGGGTTTAATTACTTCAGAGGCCGGATTAACGATACAGCCGATAATTTTTTCAGGACCAATTCTATCCCATTGGCTATTATCCGGATCAACAGAATTAACTCTTTTATTTTTAAAATCCGGATTCTCGTGGTTATAAAAATACCACCAAGGTATGCCGTTCACTCCCCAAACAAAGGAAGTGTCATCTTTCATTAAAACCTCAAATGCATCTAAGCAACCTGGAACAGAGTGAGCTTTTAAAGTTACAAAAATAAAATCTTGTTTGCCTGCTTTTTCAGCAGTATCTACGCATTTAGGATAAACAACTAGTTCTTTACCATCTTTTCTTAAACGTAAACCATCAGTTTTAATAGCATTGTAATGAGGGCCTCTAGCGATCAAGGTGACATCTGCGCCAATTTCAGCAAGTTTAGCTCCAAGGTATCCGCCAATTGCCCCTGCTCCATAAATGCAAATTTTCATATTTATACCTTTAAGTGTTTTATAGCAGCTGCAACGCCACTTCCCAATTCAAATTTAATTCCTACATCGTACATTGCTAATTCAGCAGTTGAGATTGCCCCTAAAATCATTGTAGAATTTAAATCCCCTAAATGGCCAATTCTAAAAAGTTTACCTGCTACTTTATTAAGACCGCCTCCAAACGAGGTGTTGTATTTGCTATAAGCAACTTTAACGATGTTTGTTGAGTCTATCCCCTCTGGTACCATGATCGCCGTCACAGTGTTAGAATATAAAGATGGATCTTTGGCGCAAAGCTTTAAGCCCCATGCATGAGCAGCTTTTTGTACTGCACCTGCTAAAAAATGGTGCCTTGCATAAACATTATTTAATCCCTCCTCTAACATCATGTTTAAGGACTCTCTTAATCCCCGAAGTAGTGGCATAGGATTAGTGTAGGGCCAATAGCCAGTATTGTTCATTTTGAGCATATCTAAATAATCAAAGTAAGCTCTAGGAAGATTTGAAGATTTTGCTATTTCTAATGCCTTTTCACTTACACAGCTAATTGCCAAGCCCGCTGGTAACATAAATCCTTTTTGAGAACCTGATACTGCTACATCTACACCCCAATGATCCATTTCAAATTTAATGGAACCAATTGAACTTACTCCATCGACAAAGAGTAATGCAGGATGATTTAATTTATTTAATAAATCACGAGTAGCTTGAACATCATTTGTAACACCAGTGGAAGTTTCATTATGTGTAACTAATACAGCCTTGATTTGATGCTTACTATCGGCTGATAAGATTTTTTCAAATTCATTATTTGGAGTACCTTCTCCCCACTCTGCATCTACAACTTCTACATCGATATGAAGTTTTTTACACATCTCAATCCAGAGGTGTGAAAATTGTCCAAAACGGGCTGATAAAACTTTATCACCTTTATTCAATAAGTTTGTTAAAGCTGCTTCCCAACCACTTGTCCCTGTTCCAGGGAAAATAAAGGGTTGTCCATTTTTTGTTTCAAAAACTTTTTTTAAATCATCCACTAGAGGATGCCAAAATTTATCTAATCCAGGAGCTCTGTGGTCCTCGTTGGAAATATCCATTGCCTGCCTTACTCGATCTGGCATGTTAGTAGGTCCGGGGACGAAAAGTGAAATTTTACCTGGCATTATAAATAAATCCTTTCTATAGATTAATGTTCAACAATAATAAATTAAAGGTAAATGTTTAAAGTGTATTTCACAATGTGAAATAATAACTCAACCTTGTTTGGCATCTCCTACGGGAATCGAACCCGTGTCTTCACCGTGAAAGGGTGATGTCCTAACCGCTAGACGAAGGAGACATCGGTCTAATTAGAGGAACAAAATAGCTATATTCTCTAAAAAATCAATCAATGAATATCTTCCAGATGAATGATTGTATTGCTACTGTAGGTATCCTTTTTTACTTTAAAATAGCAGTCAAAATCAACTTTTGAAGATAAATAGCTTTTTAATTCTTGAGCATTAATATCAAAGAACATCCCTTCACAGGAAAAGTCTAAATTGTCTGAAAATTTCAATTTAGCATGTTTTTCTTTAAAGATTTGTAAAATGTTAATTTTGACTTTCTCTAATTTAAAAACAGGTTCTGGATTGAGTTGACCATAAGGACTTAAAACATCTAAATCATTTAACAGATGATCATTTATGACATTAATATCTAGAACAGACTCATAATATTTATTGTTTTCAATTACTAAATCGAAGGTCTCTGAGAGAAGATACTCTTTAAATTGATTTAAATTTTCTTGCTTAAGGGTAAAGCCGCATGCTTTATGGTGTCCTCCACCTTTAATTAAAATGCCTTTCTCTACAGCATTCATCATCAAAAGACCAATATTCTTTTCCCCCATCGACCTTCCCGAACCCACTATTACATCATTGTTGAAAGTCATTACGAATGTTGGTTTTTGATTAATTCTCATTAATCGTCCTGCGATTATTCCTACTATACCAATATGCCAAGTAGCATCATAAAAAAAGTTAATATTGGCATCATTGGATTCATTAATATCGATGGATTGAACAATACTGGTTTGTAGTTTTTGTCTATTTTGATTATGTGACTCAATAATTTGAGCATACTGCAGTGCTTGATGGATATTCTCCGAAGAGAGTAAATGAAAACCTAATAAGGACTCTCCCATTCTACCCCCTGCATTTATGCGTGGGCCTAAAATATAACCCAAATGATATTCAGTGATTTTTTGCTTTATTTTGGATTGATTGATTAAAGTTTGAATACCCTTGTTAGGGTTTTCAGAATTTATTAGCTTTAATCCCTGTTTGACAAATGTTCTATTTAAACTTGTAAGGGGAACTAAATCACAAATGGTTGCCATGGCTACAAGGTCTAAGTATTGGAGAATATCCTTTTTTTCAAAGACTTCTTTTTGTACAACATAAAATAAAACTAAAAAAGTCAAGGCGGTCGCACATAAATCATTTAAAGATGATTTGTCGATAGGTGTTTTTGGGTTGATCAGGATAATGTCATGATAAAAATTTTCGCATTCATGGTGATCAATTATGAGAAGTTTGCCTTTGCGATTAGCAATTAATTCCTGCTCTTTATAGTTGTTACTACCACAGTCTAGGACAATAATATTACTGCTATGTTCTAATAGTGACTCACAGGCATTTTGGTTCAAACCATAGCCCTCATTTAGCCTATTGGGAATATAGACTTTAACATCTATATCATATTGTTTTAAAAACTTCTGACAAATAGCAGCGGCGCAAGCGCCATCCACATCATAATCAGAAAAAATTGAAACTTTTTTTTCTTTTTTTACGTTTTCAAAAAATCCTAGGACATCATCGATTTGAGATAATTGCGATATATCAGTTAAGGATATATTATCTTTTAGTTTTGAATTTATAAAATTTGATATTTTTTTTATTTTTCTATTTGATAGTAGTCGAGCTAAATTGAGGGATATATTATTTTTTTGAGCTAATTCGAATATTCGATCATCGTTGTTCTCGGTATGAATAGATATCCAATTAGCACCTAAATAACTCTGACTAGTATTCAAAATTTTTTATATCGAAATTATGTTCACCTGTAATATGCCTAACAGTTCCTGTTTTTGATCGCATCACTATAGAGTGCGTCTCAGCTCTATTTTTATTGATCTTGATACCTCGAAGCATTGTTCCATCAGTAACACCTGTTGCAGAAAACATAATATCCCCATGGGCTAAATCGTTTAACTCATAAATTTTATCTAAATCAGTAATTCCTATTTTTTTAGCACGATTGATTTCGTCTTCTTTATTAAATTTTAATTGACCTTGTAAAAATCCTCCAATGCATTGCAGGGCCCCCGCTGCTAATACCCCCTCCGGGGCACCGCCAATACCATAATACATATCAATACTATCTGAATTTATAACAGAGGAAATAACTGCACTGACATCTCCATCGCCAATCATTTTTATTCTTGCACCAGTTGATCGAATTATATCTATATCCTGCTGATGTCTTTCTCGATCTAAAATACAAATCATCAAATCATCAATGTTAACTTTTTTATAAATGGCTAATTCCTTAATATTAAATTTAAGATCCTGATTTAAAGAAATTATGCCTTGAGGAACATTCGCAGATATTTTTTGCATGTAAACATCCGGTGCATTTAGAAAGCCACCCTCTTGAGCTAGTGCAATCACTGCCATCGCATTTTCTCCCCCCTTTGCCGTAATTCCCGTTCCCTCTAGCGGATCTAAGGCAATATCCACCTTGGGGCCACCTTGGCCAACTTTTTCTCCAATAAAAAGCATAGGAGCTTCGTCTCTTTCTCCTTCACCAATCACAACCGTGCCTGAAATGGTTAGAGAGTTTAGACAATTTCTCATTGCATCCACAGCTGCCTGGTCTGCCGCTTTTTCATCACCTCGTCCAATATGGCGTGATGCAGCTAGGGCAGCGTACTCAGAAACTCGAACTAATTCTATTGCTAGGTTTCTATCCAATGTTTTCTTCTATCCTTATAACAGAGATTTGTTTTTGGATAAATTTAGATTGGTTAAGTCGTCCTACAACTTTATTGATATTAATAACGCTAGTGGGTTCAGAGACTATAATTATTGGAACAATTTTTTCATTCGTTGTATTGAGCTGTATAATGGATTTGATTGATATAGAATTTTTAGAAAACATTTCAGCAATAGATTTAAGAACTCCAATTTTGTTAATGGCGGATAGTCTAATGTAATAAGGACGTTTTCGATCTGATTGGTTGAGGAAAAGTGCATTGGCCATTTTAGAGTATTTGTGATGAAAAACTCCTAGATTGCTAGAGTGATTAATATATTTTTTTAAATCTGATAAGATAGAGGTTGCAGTTGGATACCCCCCTGCCCCCTTGCCTACTAAACTTGTTTTTAAAAAATCATCTCCTTCTAAGGAGATAACATTTTCCTCAAAATCTGTTTTTGCAATGATGCTATTTTTAGAAATAAAACAAGGCGCAACAGAACTATAATATTTATTGTTGTGTCTTTCAGTAAGAGATAAAAGTTTTAATTTGTACCCTAAGTTCAAACCTTGCTCTAAATCAATTAATTTAATATTTTCAATACCTTTATAGTCAATATTTTTAAATTTAAATTTTTTACCAAAAGCCAAATTGGATAAAAGGGTTAATTTATGTGTAGCATCTTTTCCTGATAGGTCAGCGGATGAGTCTTGCTCTGCAAATCCATTATTAATTGCTTGATTAAGAGATTCCTGAAAACTAATTTTATTCTCATACATCTGGGAGATGATGTAATTAGTCGTTCCATTAAAAATTCCATAAATAGATTTAACTCGCGATGGAAGAATGCTTTGCTCTAAAGTTCTCACAACTGGGACTGCACCTAAAACTGCTGCTTCAAAGCCTAAAAAGAGATTCGAGTTATCGAATTTATTAAAGTATAAATCACCATTTTCTGCTAATTGAGCTTTGTTTGCTGTAATAAGAGATATTTGTCGATCAATACAGTATCTATATAGATCGTTAATGTATTTTCCTGTCCCTCCAATAGTTTCAATTAAAATATCAGGTTTTTCTTGAAGTAAATTTAAATCCTTAAAATTTCTAACCCATTTATATTTTTTGATGTCAAAAATTCTTTTTTTACTTCGATTCGAGGCGCCAATAGCAATAATTTTAAATTTCACATGGTCTAGGTGATAATTACTTTTTTCCAAAAGTTTTACCACATGGGATCCAACGACGCCTAAACCAAAAATTGCTATTTTAATTGTTTTCATCTTGTGAGTTTAAAATTTGCTCTTTTCTCATAATACTCTTTTCATTAAATTCCTCTAATTCTTTTTTTTTCTCAATCAGATTTTGATCAAAATTCTGAAATGACTTCTCACACGAAGCAGTACTGAATAAAAATAAGGAAAGTATAAGTATTAAAAGAAAATTATCTTTTAGAGAACTGGAAACTACGTCTAGCTTTTTGCCTACCATACTTTTTACGTTCTACTGTTCTTGAGTCTCTGGTCAAAAAGCCGTTTTTCTTTAGAACGTCTTTTGTGTTTGGGTCAATTAAAGTCAAGGCTCTACTTAAACCGTGTTTGATTGCTCCAGCCTGTCCTGATAAGCCTCCACCTAACACGGTGATTTTTAAATCTACTGAGTCAGATTTTTTAGCAATTTCAAGTGGTTGATTAATAATCATTCTAAGAGCTTCATCTCTAAAGTAATCTTCAATATTTTTTTTATTGATCTGAATATTGCCAGTGCCGTTTGAAAGCCAAACTTTAGCAATTGATTCTTTTCTTCTTCCAGTACTGTAAACTTGATTAGACATTAACTGCGTTCTTTCTATTTAATGATTTGAAGTCGATTGTTTTAGGATTTTGAGATTCATGTGGATGGGTGCCGTCTTTGTATAGTTTCAAATTATTTTTCATTAAATCCCTAAACAAAGGTGAGTTAGGCAACATTCCTTTTATGGCTTTTTTTATTATATCTTCTGACTTACTTTTTTCTTTTAATTTATCAGGAGTAATTTCTTTGATACCACCAGGGTGACCCGTATGACGGTAATATTTTTTATCAGAATTTTTATTACCTGAAAATTTTATTTTATCTGTATTAATAATAATAACACCATCTCCGATTGGAAGGTTTGGAGAAAATTGAGGTTTATTTTTACCTTTTAAAATAATACTTACTCTTGATGCAAGTCGACCAACAGAAACGTCTGTTGCATCTAAAACGTGCCATTCTTTTTTAAATTCAGATTTTTTTAGTGTTGTTGTTTTCACGATAGGGGGAATATAAGTAAAATGATTAAAAAATCAAGGGTTATACTGAATAAATAGGATAATTTTCAACATGAAACCACTAATTGATTAATCAAAAATGCTGATTTTAGTACCATTTGTCTCTAATTAAGTTTTTTTGCACTTTTCCCATACTATTTTTAGGAAGTTCGATGAAAATCTTTATTTCTTTGGGTATTTTAAAATTTGCCAAATTCTTTTCGAAAGCGGATTTTAATTCTGCGATAATCTTTTTTTCATTGCTGTTGTTTTTTTTTAAAACTACCGCAGCAACAGGGACTTCTCCTAAATCGCTATTCTTTATGCCCACCACAGCTGACTCTAATACGCTAGAGTGGTTATTGATGATGTTTTCTATCTCAACAGGATAAATATTAAAACCCCCTGAAATTATTAGATCCTTTTCTCTTCCTACAATATAGAAATATCCATCTTGATCAAAATAACCTAAATCTCCTGTTATAAAATAACCATCCTCGGTAAAATCTTTTGGAGTACGACTTTTTCCCCAGTATGTTTGAAATACATTCATACCCTTGACTTGTATCATCCCTACTTGATTTTGTGAAAGAGTAGAATTGGTTTCAACATCATGAATACGAACTTCTACGTTGGGTAGTGGTATTCCAATACTCCCTGGTTTTCTAATACCATTATAAGGATTAGATGTATTCATGTTTGTTTCTGTCATACCGTATCTCTCTAAAATATGATGACCTGTTTTTTTGAAAAACTACTCATGATCACTTGCAGATAAGGGCGCACTTCCAGAAATAAACAATCTCATTTTTTTAGTTAGGGCCTTAGAAAGTTTCCCGCTATTATTTAAACGTGAATAAAATGTAGGAACTCCCATTAGTAAAGTAGCATGAGGTAAAACATCTAAAAGAGAATGAAGATTAAATGACTTATAAAATAATACCCTTACTCCCTTTAACAAACTAGTGTTGATGGCAACAAATAACCCATGAGTATGAAAGATGGGCAACATGTGAATTAAAATATCTTGAGAAGATATTTGCCAAAATCGTACCAAGGCTTGAGCGTTAGAAATAAGATTTATATGGGAAAGTGTTGCCCCTTTTGACTTACCTGTCGTACCTGATGTATACAATATTGCGATTAAATCATTGTCAGAGCAATCTTCTACCGCTTGTATTTCTAAAAAATTTCTTAAAAAGTCAAAATTTTCATTATTTGCATCAATAGCAAATACTTTTGAGTCAACTCTATTATCCAGTCTTTCCAGATCCTTTTTTCTCTCTTCCGAGCAAAAAATAATCTTAGGGGATGCGTCCTCTATAAAGTATAGGGTTTCCTTGAGTGTATAGGAAGGGTTGAGTGGAAGAATGACCAAACCACTTATAATAGATGCTGCGTAAGCCACTAAGCCAAAACTACATTTCTCTATTTGAACTAAAATTCGATCTCCTTTTTGAAGGTCATAGGATTTTATAAAGGAAGATAGTTTTTTGGCTAAAGAAATAAAATCTTTGTAATTTAAACTTGAGCCATCCTCATTGATCAGAAATGGCTCAGAGTTATTTAAATGAGGTTTTAATAATTGATCGTATAAAATATTCGTTTGCACAATATTGTGAAACTAAACTACCGTAACCTCAAGTGTTTGAAGATTATCAATAGTGCCAACAAGCTTATCTCCTTTAACTATTGGTCCTACTCCTGCCGGTGTGCCTGTCATAATTAAATCACCTGCAGAGATATCATAAAATTTTGAAAGAATAGCAATTTGTTCTGGAATTTTCCATATCATCATATCCAAATCACCATCTTGTTTTATTTGATCATTAACTTTTAATTGAATACTACCTTTTTCCATTTTACCCACTTGACTCATTGGAGTGATGCTACTCATTGGAGCAGACCGTTCAAAGGCTTTACCTATCTCCCAAGGTCTTCCCATTTTTTTGCAAACACCTTGTAGGTCTCTTCTAGTCATATCAAGACCAATACCAAAACCAAAAATATGGTCATAAGCATCTTCCTCTTTAATATTTGCTCCACCTTTGTTCAGTGCAACAACCAACTCTAACTCATAGTGAACATCACTAGTTTCTGGGGGATACGGAAACTGTCCTGTGATATCAATGTTGTCAGTATTTTTTTGAAAAAAGAATGGTGGTTCTTTATCTGGATCAAAACCCATTTCAATTGTATGCGCTGCGTAATTTCTACCAATGCAATAAACTCTTCTAACTGGGAAATGGCTATCAGTGCCATGAACAGGAATTAAAGTTTGTTTTGGAGCGGGTATTACTAAATTGCTCATTATTTTATTCTCCTTATAATTAGCCTCTTTTCGAAGCATAATAATCAAAACGCTTTGCTAACATAGCTAATAACTCAGACAAAGTAAAAGCCAATGCAAACAAAACTAATATTACAGCCCAAAAGTGAGACATTAAAAACCTCGAGGAATAGAGTTCAAATAGGGAACCAAAACCAACAATAGAGATTAGTAATTGACCGATAATTACACCTTTAACAGCTCTAATAAAACCTATTCTGATACCACTTATGATTTCTGGCAATGCAGCCCAAAAATATATTTTAAAAAAAGCCTCAGTTGGACTTGCGCCAAAAGAATTAGCCATATCCACTAATGACCGGTTAATTTGCATAACCCCTGCTCTTGTATTTAAAATAATAATCCAAATTGCAAATAGAGTTGTCGTAATAATTATAGACTTTAAACCAAAACCAAATAAAACCATCAAGACAGGTACTAATGCAGTTAATGGTGCGCTCATAAACATATTTACCCATGGAAGCAGAAGTTCATCAATAAATCTATTTTTGCCCATAAAAATACCAACAGGAATTCCAATCACAACTGCTGAAGTAATGCCTCCTAAAAATGCTTGCGCAGTTTCAACTAACGCCCTAATAAATGCTTTGGTGTGATAAATTTCTAAAAGCGTTGAAAAGATAGAGCTCAATGGTGGCAGGAAAAAAGATACTTCCATTTGTCCTAGCAACTCCCAAAGAAGACCCCATAGAATAAGGGAGGTCATATTTGGTAATTTTATTCCGAATATTCTCATTATTTATTCAACGTATGATCTTAGTGATTTCCAAATACCTTCCACTGTATCTAAATACTCAGAGTCTTTTCTGATAGAGTCAGCATCTTTGTTTCTAAATCCCGATGGTCGAATAATTTCAGATACTCGACTAGGTCGAGGAAGTAAAATTGCGATCTGGTCTGAAACATAGACTGCCTCTTCTATTGAGTGAGTAACAAAAATAAAAGTTTTATTTTCATTTTTGACCAAATCCAACAAATCTTCTTGAAACTTTCTTCTAGTTTGTTCGTCCACTGCTGAAAAAGGTTCGTCCATTAACAAAACAGGTGAGTCTACGCTCAAGGCCCTTGCCAAACCTACTCGCTGTCTCATACCACCAGATAATTCATGCGGGAAGCTATTTTCAAAACCACTTAATCCTACCTGAGTAATATATTTTCTTGCAATATCTTCTCTTTCACTTTTATTAACATTTCTTAATTCTAGACCAAAAGCGACATTGCGAATAACCGACGCCCAAGGCATTAAAGCAAAATCTTGAAAAACAAATGCTCGATCAGGGCCAGGTGTTGTTACTAGTTGATTATTAACATAAACCTCTCCTTTAGTAGCAGGTAATAAGCCAGCAATGATTTTTAAAAGTGTGGTTTTGCCACAACCGGATGGACCAAGAAGGGAGGTTAGCTGACCTTTGGGGAAGTCAAGTGTCATATCTCTAAGTGCCTCGACATCGCCATAGTTTTTATAAACGTTTTTAACACTTACAGCATTTTGATTTGAATTCATTTTTTTACCTTTCTCATTTAAGAAATATAACCTTTGTTATTACCTGCGAAGAGGTATTTCTCTATTCTTTCAAGAACATTTAAAAAAATGACTGCCAATACTATGATGGAAAAAATAGCAGCATACATACTTGGATAATCTGCTGTCATTCTACTATAGGATATGATGTCTCCTACGCCCGTTGGGGTTATTTTTAATTCAGCTAATATCGCACCAATAAACCCAGCAGAGACTCCTAATCTTAAACCTGCAAAGATAACTGGAGATGCTGATGGAATAATAATTTTTAATATTACCTCTCTTTCAGAAGCAAGAAATGATTTAGACATTTCAATTAAAGACGAAGGGGTATTCTTTACAGCACCACTGGTGTTAAGAACAATAACTGGCATAGCCATGATACACACCACAAAAGTTTTAGAGGTAAGACCTATGCCATAAGCCATAATTATTAGCGGGATTAGTGCGGCTAGAGGAGCTGACTGCATAATAATAAATATAGGCGAAACTAACCAATCAAACTTTTCACTCAGCCCCACCCACACTCCGATACCCACTCCAAGAAAAGTAGATATTAAAACACCTACAACAAGCGGTTTAAGTGTTTCAGCATAGGCTTTAAATATTAACCCGCTTGCAATCATGTCAAATAATGCAGACATTGACTCAAAAAAAGTGGGAAAAGCGTAATTTATACCAGACCTAGAAGATATTTCCCAAGCACCAAAAATTAAAATAGCAGATAAGAGTTTCAGAGAAAGAGATCTATTAATCATATTTATTTTTTTAATTATTTTTGATTTAAATAAACTACTGGGCAGTAAGCACCCAGTAGTTAACTTTATAGTCTTAATTACTTATTGTCGTTGAGAGGTTTTAAATACCAAAAGTCATTAATGTCTAAAGATGCTAAATCGCCCTCTAGTTGGCCAGCTTTAGAATACCATTCCATATCTGCCTTTGCAGCTTTTTCACCGCCACCATCAACATCATACAAACCACCAGCAACTGCATCAGTGTAGAAACCATCTAATTCAGCTAATACTTCCTCAGGTAGTTCACCTATTGGACCATCAGGATTAGTCTCTCTTCTGACCATAGTTGGATCTTTTGCCATATCTCTATAGACGCTCAATAGAGCACTTACAAAAATATCAACAGAGTCTGCATTAGCTTTAATCCAATCTAAGTTTGCAAATAACGCTTCATCACTAGCATCTACATCAAACATTGGAAGTGTATTGAACTGATCACCGTGTGATGCCATGATTTTGTTTTTATTAGATAAGTCAATAATAGTTGCTTTAGCTTGATTTGCTAAAAGTGCTGCAACTCTATTTGCAGAACCAGAAATATATGATCGCTCACCGAACTTGATACCAAGTTTTTCTTCAATTACATTAGCAATTGAATCAGTTCCACCGCCTCTGGAGTGAAGTAAAATCGGCTCTCCGTCTAAATCTTCAAGTTTACTGTAATCTTTTGTAGTTACAGGGAAAAACTTAAGCTTAGATAATTGGAAGATAATTCTAATTGGTGCCTTTGATTTCTGCATTGCAGAATAAGGTGTGCCAAATCCAATATCCATTTGACCACTTAAAACAGACTGAATAGCTAATTCTTCATCAGCAAATGCTGTCCATTCATATTCAAGACCGTTAGCTTTAGCTCTATCTAGTGCAACGAAAAATGCTGCTAGTTCATCTGATGGCGGTTCTGCTAAAGCAATACGAATAGATTTAGCTTGAGTTGAGTAACCAATAGATAGAAAAAAAAGCACTAATAAAGACGTTAAAATTTTTTTCATAGTTTCCTCCTAAGATTTTTTAATAAATTTTATCTTATTAATAAGTATTCTGCTAATAAGAAAAACTTATTGAATTATATATATTAACTTATGGTCGGGGGTACTGGACTCGAACCAGCGACCTCACGCCCCCCAGACGTGCACTCTACCAGACTGAGCTAACCCCCGATTAATTGGACTTTCTTAGAAGGTTTAATAAATCCTTTAATTCGCCTTTAATTTTATCACTATTAGTAAAATTTTTAACCTTAGATTTTGAAAGGTGAGCTTCTACCCCATCTAATGTTAATTTCTGAATATCCAGCAGTTGTTTTATCTTTTTTAATAAAAGAAGGTTTTCATAGTCATAAAGTCGATGACCAGAATGAGTTCTCAGCACCTTCAATTTTGATATTCTCGACTCCCAAAATCGAATTGTATGTTTGTGCTCACCAATCATTTGGGAGATTTCATCAATATTATAATAATTTTTACTCATAGTTTTAATTTTTTAGATTTTTTAAAACTCATGACTTTTCTTGATTCGATAATATGTTCTTCTTTTGTTTTAGGATTCCTGCCAATCCTACTATTTTTTTCTCTAATTTGAAAAGTACCCAAGGAGGAAATTGATAAATCATTATTCAAAAAACATTTCGACCAAATATTTAATAAATTATCAATTTTTTTATAGGCAGTAGAATAAGCAATGCCAAATTCTTTAGAAATTTCATTAGCTAATGATTCCCTAGTAATCTTATCTTGAGACATTTTTTTTTATTTGGTTTAATAAATCTGCTTTAATACATTTAATTCCAAAATCTATTGCATTCGCATAAGAATGTGAATCGGCATTTCCGTGGCTTTTTATAACAATTCCATTTACTCCAATAAAGATGCCTCCATTAAAATTTCTTGGATCAATAGAATTTTTGAATTTTTTAAAATTATTTTTTAATAAAAAAGATAAAAATTTAGAATAAAAAGATGTAGTTAAATTATTTTTAAGAGAACTGGTGATGAATTCAGAAATACCTTCAGCAGTTTTGAGAGCTATATTTCCAGAAAAACCATCAGTAACAATAATATGTTTATCAGTAGATGTAATTTCATTCGCCTCAATAAATCCTTGATAATTGATATTGTTATCATTTTTTAAAAGTTCATTTGCTTCTTGAATTGTCTTATTGCCTTTTAATTCCTCCGATCCAATATTTAATAGGGAAACCTTACAATCAGCATTTGGATATAAAATTTTATAATAAGTACTACCCATTAAAGCAAAGTCATGAAGATTTTTTGCATCGCATTCAGAATTAGCGCCTAAATCTAAAAAACAAACAGGATGTAATTTAGAGGGGAAGAGTGAAGCAATTGCGGGTCTAGAGATATTCTCGATGGTTCGAAGATACACTGTAGAATAAGCTAACATAGCTCCTGTATTGCCTGCAGATACAGTTATTTGATCTTTATTGTCTTTCAGCGAAGCGATAGCATTGGACATTGAACTTTTTCTATTTTCTTTTTTTAACGCTTCGCTTGGTTTCATGGTAGCAGGAATAAAGTTCTCACTTTCGATCCACTCACTTTTTTCAAATAGATCTGAATAAACTTTATAATATTGATTATAAGTAGATTGATGAGCATGAAATCTAAACATTAGATTGTTATATTTTGTTAGAGCAATCCTTGCTCCTTCAATTACCGATATAGGTGCGAAGTCTCCCCCGTGTAAATCTAAGTTAACGATTATTTTATTCATAAAAAATAAATTATTAATATTGCTTTCAACAACCTTATACCTTATTTGTTTTTATTGTGAATATGTTAAAAGGTTATGTATTAGTTATAAGTCTATTTTTTGCCATATTTCTCAATAGTTGCTCTAAGGAATTATATTTTTCAGGGGTTTCAGAAAATAGTTTAAACGAAATTAAACAAAACTATCAATCTCAAGAATACACTAAAGAAGATATTGCGAAGTTAATTGGTTCCCCTCTAGTTCAAGAGAATTCAGGAAACTTATGGATTTACAATCTGGTTAAAGAACAAGGTAATGCTTCGTTCAAAAAAACTATCTACAACAAGACCTTAAAACTAAAGTTTGAAAACAATGTTTTAAGATCTGTTGAAGAAATTAATTTAAATTA
>Ga0181552_10001614_pt1 | contig 17085 bp, 12 predicted proteins | sample 011ome_18_FD_130583 | JGI IMG/M metagenome (GOLD analysis project Ga0181552, IMG submission 130583) | Coastal salt marsh microbial communities from the Groves Creek Marsh, Skidaway Island, Georgia - 011501BT metaG (megahit assembly) | ecosystem: Environmental > Aquatic > Marine > Intertidal...
GATTCAATGATATCATATAAATGATTTAAATAAATCCCTTTTTTTTTATAGAAATGATATAACTCAAGATAATTCTGAAACCATGGTTTATATAAAGATTTTAATCGCATAAATTCTTGATTTTTATGTATTTTATTGTATTTTATTTTTTTTAAAATAGTGTCAGGGTAGGGAATATAATTAAAATCAATGATATATAAATGTTTGTCTAAATAAGAAATATTATGGCTATATTCTTTTATTAAATAATTAAAATTATATTTTTTAGGAATATGATTCCATTTCTGAAAAATTTGATTTAAAATTTCCACATCCATTTTCCATATTTCTTTTACATTATCAAAATTATCGACTAATTTTAATAATTTTTGATATACATTTTCAGAAGGTTTAATGATTAATATACTTGTGTTTGCTAGCAAAATATTTTGATAAACAATACCACCTGGATTCTTACAATGAAATAATTCATCAATATTTTTTTGAATAAAAAGTTCATTATTTAAGAAAATTACTCTTTCATATTCAACCATATTAAAAATCTGAAATTTAGTGCACTTATCCATTATTTTATGATTAAAGGGATGTTTTTTAGAAATAACATATTCTACACGAATAATTTTAGTAAAATATTTTTTTAATATATCAATTTTGTATTGGGGAACATCTAATGTGTACATTAAAATAAGATCATATTTCGTTTTACTTTTAATTAATGAATTAATAGATACAAGAATATTTATGTAATCCGGGTCATTATCATTATAAATTAAATTGATGTATGCACACTTCATACTATAGCCTCATATATTTTTTATATATATTTCTGAAAATATATATAAAAAATATATAAGTATTAGTAATGGATTTAAAAAATAATCAATCTAGTAAAAAAAAAATTGTAAATGTTAAAAATACTAAAAAAATAAATAACAAAAATACTATAAATACATCAAAAAATACAGGAAATAAGAATATAGGAGATAAAAATACAAATGATAAAAATACAAATGATACAAATACAAAAAATACAAAAAATACAATAAAAAATATTCCTGCTAGTAATCTAAAAAATTCATCCTTGACTGTTGCAAATAAACTTCAAGCATTTAATAATACTTTTAAAAATTGGGTTCGTCCCAATAAAAAAGAATTTCCAGAATGGTTTAGCAAAACTTTCTTAAAATTTCGGGCAACAGGCAAACAAGAATCCATGAAAAATACTTATGAACCATATAATTATCAAAAATTATTGCGTGCTTTTATGCAGAATAATAGTCCTTATCGAGGTATATTATTATTTCATGGACTAGGTACTGGAAAATGCCATGGAAAAAATACAAAAATTTTGATGTATCAAGGAGGGGTCAAAAATGTGCAAGATATAAAAGTTGGAGAACAATTAATGGGTCCAAATGGTACTCCTCGAAATGTATTATCATTAGCATCTGGTCAAGATAATATATATCGAATTAAATATAATAATTATTCTTATACAGTAAATTCTGAACATATTTTAGTATTACAACATAAAGATAAATTACAAGATATTCAGCAAATTACAGTAAATGATTATTTAAACAAGGATGATGAATACAAGAATAATTATTATGGTTTTCGAAAATCAAATGTATTTTCTAAAAAAGAGATACCCAAATTGAGTTATCAAAATTATCAGAATGTAAAAGATAATTTTAACCCGTTATTTATTTATAATAGTATGGACATTCAAATCAATTTCTTATTATTTTTATTAAATATGGAAAAAAAATTTTATAATAATGATAAAATTATTTTACAAATTTATACTATGAATAATTATGAAAAAATTATCTTTTTATTAAATTCATGCGGAATTAAATATTGTTTTGAAAATATTATTAATGTTAATGATACTAATTTTATGATCCCCATTCAACTTCAAAATCTTACATTAACTTCTAATTTGAATAAAGAGTTCATTATTACCTCAGATAATTTAATATTTACAGACTTGTCTTATCCATTTGAAGTAAATTTAACCAAAGAAAAAGACTATTATGGTTTCGTATTAGACAGCGATCACTGCTATTTATTGGGAGATTCTTCGGTGACTCATAATACATGTACTTCCATAACCATAGCCGAAAATTTAAAAAAAGAAAGAAATATTGTTGTATTATTACCTGCTTCATTAAAAAGTAATTTTATTTACAAAGGTTTATTATTTTGTGGAGATCCAGAATATAAAAAGAATGAATCAAAAATTGAACAAAAATATAGTTTTATTTCTTATAATGCACCAAATACATTAACACAATTAAAACGCTTAGGTTCTTTGGATAATAAAGTAATTATTATTGAAGAAGTTCATAATTTAATTTCCATTATGATTAGTGGAATTATGGGATCAAGTAAACAAGGAATGGAAATTTATAATATGTTAATGAATGCTACCAATGTAAAGATAATTGCGATGAGTGGCACACCCATTATAAATGATGCTTTTGAAGCAGGTGTTTTATTTAATGTTTTATGTGGTTATAATGAAGTTAACTTTTTCCGTATTATCAAAGTTCCAGCAAAAATAGGTGTACAACAATTCAAAGAATTAGAAGAAGAATTATTAAATCATAAATATGTGGAATATGTTTCTATCAATAAAATCAATAAATCCATTAAACTTCTATTAAATGTCAAAAGTTTTAAAGCTTCTTACAGTACAGTTATTGAAGAATTAGCGACTTTAATCAATAAAAAAGTAGAAGCGCGATTTTTAGAATTACGCAAGATTCCTTTATTCCCCATAGAAAATGAAGGAGAAGATTTTCGTCGTTATTTTGTGGACGAAGATGAAAAAGAAGGTGATACACTTAAAAATGAAGAAATTTTTCGTAAACGTATTTTAGGGTTAGTTAGTCATTATTCATCAAAAAAAGGAAACTATCCAAAAGTTATTTATAAAGATTATTATCGTGTGGAAATGAGCAATTATCAATTTTTAATTTATGAAATTCTTCGTAATAAAGAGCGACAAAGTGAACGTGGTTCTTCTTCTAAAAATTCCAAGAAAAAGAAAAAAGTAAAGAGCACATTCCGTGTTTATTCACGGCAATCATCTAATTTTGTTTTTCCAGAAGAAATTCTACGTCCTTATCGAGATCCTAAATTTATTGTTTCATTGAAAAAAAATAAAAAAAATAATAAAATTGACGAAAAAACCTTTAATACATTAATTGAAAATGAAGAACGCATAGATGAAAATAGCAACGCAAAAATGAGTGCTGATTACAAATTGCGCATTGATCAAGCAATTGAGGAATTAGATGCTAAAGGTGATGTTTATTTACGTCCTGGACCTGAAGGATTAGATAAACTTTCTCCTAAAATGAAAATGATGTTGGAAAATATACAACAATCAAAGGGACTTGTATTTATTTATTCTAATTTCCGAAGTGTTGAAGGAGTAGAAATTTTTTCCCGAATTTTAAATCATAATGGATATGCTAAGTTTGGATCATCGATGAATGTTCCTAAATATGCTATTTATTCAGGTTCCGAAGATGAAAAGATGAAAAAAGAAATTTTAGACACTTTTACGAAAGAAGATAATAAAGATGGAAAATACATTAAAATTATATTAGCAACTGTTGCTGGTGCGGAAGGACTAGACCTAAAAAATATTCGACAAATTCATATTATTGAGCCTTATTGGAATCAAATGAGAATACAACAAGTTATTGGACGAGGTGTTCGTCGAGATAGTCATATTGCTTTACCTCCAAGTGAACGAAATATTGAGATATATCGATATTTTTCAGTATTTTCAAATAAAAATGCATTAACAACACGAGATAAATTAAGTACTGATGAACATATTGAAGAAGTTTCTATTAAAAAGCAAAAAATTATTAATCAGCTTTTATTAATTTTAAAAGAATGTGCTTTTGATTGTGTACTAAACTCGGCAAATATTAATGGCGATTACCCTTGCTTTAGCTTTGGTAAAGGAGCCAAAGGATTTAGTTATTATCCAGAAATTGGAGAAGACATTATTATGTCGGGAAGTAAAAATAGTAAAAAAGTAGAACGAAAATTAGTACGTGGTTTATATTATAATAAGCAAGTTTATTTATTTAATCCAGATAAGAAAGAATTTTATTTAGTCAGTAGTAATAAATCGAATTCAGTGAAAATTGATTTAGAAAAAGTAAAAACAGTATTGCTTTATATCGATGTAGATGAAAAATTAGTATATGATGCTAAGTCAGTACAACAAAATAATCCCATCGTGATTGGTAAAATAAAAAATAATAAAATTGTTAAAATTTAATTTATCTTGATAATTGTTTATCAAAACATATATATATTATAATTTATATAATATATAAAACTTTAATCTATTTATAAATTATATAGTAGATAATGTCTTCCGCATATAAAATACTTTTTAACAATCGTACAGGCGCTGTATATTTAAAAAAAAATAATAATAAAATAGATCTTCAAGAACAAGATGATGAATTAATTGATTTAATAAAAAAATATGTTAAAAAAAGTAATATAGAAAAAGAAATCGCATTGAAAGAGAATCAAATTGGACAACATTTGGAAAATATGAAAAAAAATATTACTCCAAATATAGAACCTAAAGAAAGTGAAAATAAAAAAAATATTACTCCAAATATAGAACCTAAAGAAAGTGAAAATGAAAAAAATATTACTCCAAATATAGAACCAAAGGTGAGTGATCATAAGAAAAATGTTCAATCTAATTCTATTGATTCTTCTGAAAATTTTAATGAAGAAGAAGTAGAATTAAAATTTGATAATTATTTTCAAGACATGGTTAAAAATAAAGAAGATAAAGGAACTATGAATCAATATATAAAACAATTATTAAAAAAAGGAAATTCTGAAAACATTGAAAATATTAATAATTATAAAAATTGCGATTCTGAACAAAATGAAAAACAGAAATCTGAATCTAATCCTGAAAATAAGAAAATAGAACAATTTAATCCACGAAATTGCTCTTTATTTGATAATAATCAAGAAGATATAAATTCTAAGCAAACAAAAGATCAAGGAACCCAATCTTGTATTATTCAAGAACCTAAAGAAAATATGATAGAAATAGATACGCGAGAATTTTTTAACAATTTTACTCATATTTCTAATTTAGTTCCCAAAGACGAAAATGATAAAGTTAGCTATGTAGAAGGACCACGTGGTTTTCCTGGATTAATTGGACCTAAAGGAGAACAAGGATTTCATGGACAAGAAGGTGTTCCCGGTCCTCCTGGAAAAGATGGAACTACTGGTCCTCCTGGAAAAGATGGAGCAACAGGTCCCCAAGGTATACAGGGACCACATGGTCCAGAAGGAATGCAGGGATTACCTGGTCTAAGGGGCCCAGAAGGATTTATGGGACAACAAGGTTTACAAGGTCCACCTGGACCACCGGGATCACAAGGATTAATGGGTCCTCAAGGATTAATTGGACCACTTGGAATGCCAGGACCACCGGGACCAATTGGACCCAGAGGTATTCAAGGAGATTCAGTATCTAAAGAAGAAATACTGGAATTAATTGAACAAGTTTATCCCAAATTTAAAATAAACATGGGTACACCTTTACTTTTTGGAATCAAACGAATTAATATTACGGAAACAAATAAAATAGTGAAAAATAGTAATTTCCGCATTGGATTAAATAAACAAGAAAATAACCAAGAAGTTATTTATGATACTTTTTATTTATCTCCAAATATTCTAGAAATAATACAATATGATCATGATAATTATATCCATGAACATTCTATGATTCGTGTTCAAAATATTTATGATAAGCAAAAAGATGAAACTTTTCCTCTTAATTATTCACCTTCTGGTTTTCCGATTGAATTAAAAACAGGAACACTTATTATTGAAAATATTCGTTGGAATTTAATTCAAAATTTAACGGATTCATTATTTGATGAACTCAATATTCGTGGTGTTGTACCTTATGAAAATGAATTTAAATATATTAATATAGATTTAGAACTTTCTTTTGAATTACATTCACTCATACCTTATCAATTGATTAATAATCGAGAATCATTGTTCCCATATCGTTTATTAAACCAACATAATCAATATTGTGCTTCAAATACATGTTTATTTAGTTCAGAACTATCTAAAATTAAACTTCGTAGTTTAAATGACTTGTCAACAACAATTATCAAATTTAAAACACAAAAGCATCCATTTATTCATAATGCGTTGTTATGTGTGAAAGTAGGTGTTTCAAATGAATCTTTATATCAATTACGAGGATTTGATAAGTATAAAAATATTGCTTATGGGTATGTGCCATTTAGTCAATTCATTTTGTCATGTGATTATAAATATGAATAAATAATTGAATAATTGAATAATTATTATATTTTACGGATGTAAATATAAAATGTGTATTGTAATATTTTTGTTTTTTAATTATTTAAAGATAAAGTAAATTAAATAAATTATAATATGAGTAAAAAAATATTTGACAGACATGCTTATGGCTATGTGCTTAAATCAATTAAAAAAAATCCACTATTAACACCATTTAAATCTTCTTTGGTTCAAAAAAATATTGTTATATCTGGTGGAACAAGAGGAATTGGGTTATCTATTGGAAAAAGTTTAGCTTCTAAAGGGGCCAATATTATATTGCTTGGTAAAACACAAGAATTTCATCCAAAATTAGAAAATACTATATATAGTGCTGCAAATCAACTTCAGGCTGAATTTCCATCTATTACTATAAAAGGTATTGCTTGTGATATTCGTAATGAAGAAGATATAAACCAATGTTTTGAAGAAATTATAAATGAATTTGGAAATATTGATGGCGCTGTGTTAAATGCAAGTGCTCTTTGCTTAGCACCTACATTGAAGCAAACAAAAAAAGAAATAGATTTAATGAGTCAAGTAAACATTAATGGAAGTTTTATGATAGCTCAAAAATGCTTGGAACAAATAAAAAGTAGCAATCATGGACATTTATTAACTATTTCTCCACCCTTAGAAATGATAAATAATGATGATTGGTGGGTAAATCATATATATTATAGTATGTCTAAATTTAATATGTCATTAATGGCTAAATACTGGGCAAAAGAGTTTCCGTCTATTGGTGTGAATACTTTATGGCCAAGAACGACAATAAATACTGCTCCAGTGCGAAATATTTTAGGAGGCGAAGATATGATTAATATTTCTCGAAAAAGTGAAATTATGGGAGATGCAGCTGCAGCAATATTTTTAAGTGATCCTGAAAAATGTACTGGACAAAATTTTATTGATGATGAAGTATTGATTTCACTAAATAAAGATGTAGAAAAGTATCGTGTAAATCCTAATATTAAAGAAACAGAATTGATGCCAGATTTTTTTTGTTAATTAAATAATATTTCAAAATAAATAATTAAATAGAAATATAATTAAATAGAAATATAATTATAATTATGGATAATTACAGCATAATATAGCGTTATTACTATATATTTCATCTGTTTTTTGATAATAAATGTGATTATCTATATTATTTTCTTTATTATAATTAAAAGAATAAATTTCAACGGTTGTATTGTAAGGATAAAATAATGGATTTGTACATCTATTCTTTTCTTTTTGAAAAGAATAAACGCACACATAATATCGATCTAGATCGTAAAAATAATCTAATTTTAGATCATCACTTAATTGGTTTATAGTATCTTCCATGGTCTGAAGAAATTCTGACTTTTTATAAACATCTTGAACTAATTTAGTTATCTGATGCTTTGATAAGAATTTTAACTTTTCATATTGATATTCGTAAAAATAAAAGTTCATATATTGAAAAAATAATTGTTCCATATAATCAATTTGCGGTAATAAATAATGATAAATATGATGATCTACTTTACTTGGAAAAGTTGGTATATTATCTGGGTAATATATGCGATAAGGGCTATTATTTAATGAAGTATTGTGAAAATAATAATCAAAATAATAAGAAGAACTTAAGAAAACCATATTGTTTAATTGGTTAGAAAATCTTTCAATAAGTAAATGATTGGTTAATGTTTGATTTAATACATAATTAAAAGTAGTAAGCACGACTTTATTATGTCCTTGTAATAGTTCATCTATATACTCATCATTATTGGGTATTGTTTGAAAATAATGAAGTAAAATTAAAATAGGTGCTATAATGGAAAAAAAAAGTAGATTCATTTTTTGGTGAAATATTTATGATATATTCAATATTAATATGTGACTATTACTTTTTATATAGAATGATGTTAATATTTATTTTTTATAGAAAGATCTTTGCTGTTTTGATAAAGAAAAAAGTGTATCTTTTTCATAAAATAAATAAGCTACTATTAACCCAAAAATATATCCTCCTATAATTTGAATTAAATTATGACATTTTTTTTGATAGCGTGCTATACCCATAAATATATTCCAAAAGTTATATAAAATATAATTCCAAAGGTTTTTTTGCTTACAAAATTTAAAATAAATTAAATTTGTCATGAAACTAGAACCAGACATATGCCCAGAAGGAAATCCGGGTTTTCCATCTACATTTCCTCCTAAATTATACAAACTACAATTACATGCTCCTAAAGGCCTTTTTAATATAGATATGTCCAAAGGAATGGTAAGTTCTTTAATCACATATTGACCAACAAGTACAAGAATTAAACCAATTAAAAAATCCCAGTCATTAAAAAACAACATAAAAAGTGCAAATAAATTAAATCCAATTGCACTGATAGATATTGCATCATATAGTGAATTAATTTGAAAATATGTATCAAAATAAGATTTAGTAGTCATAAAATAAACTATAATGTTACAATATATTTTATTAAATATTTATTTAATAAAATAGGAAATCAAAAAAATTATTTTTTTTATATGTACATTCAGACATTTAGTCATCTATTGTAAATACATTTTTATGTATTATAATTTGGCTGCATAATTTGATCATAAATATTATGTGTAAAAGAAACATCGTCATTGATACAAAAATAATGATATGATGTCTCTCCTATTTTCCAAGATATAAAGGATGTAAAAAAAACAAATAACATTGCTGCAAATTTAATAATAATAGGTGTTTTAGTACTCATTATTGAATATATATAATCATGTGTATAATATACGTATGGAATATAAATGAAACATAACCAAAATAGCATCCATCCAATTGATTCATATAAACTATATGTGTTAAAAGCATGAGGATAATAACAAATATCATTGTGTAATAAAAAAAATGGTAAAGAATGACTCGTCATGGATATAAAACGTTCTAAAATATATCCGACCTTACCCATTACTAATAAACTATGAAAGTGATCATTATCTTTATAGTTAAGTCCAATCATAATTACCCAATATGAAATGAAAATAGTTCCATTTATGATGTATGCTATACTGTAGAAAGATTCATTGTAAAAATAATAAGCTAAAATATAATAAAAACCAGTATCTGATAAACGTAGCCAAGGTCTTATATATTTCGTAAAATGTGTTAAATGATAATTATAATGACCATAATGAATATAATAATTAATACTAAATAATTTAAAAATAATACAAGATGCCAATAGATGATCTTGTAATAGCAAATAGAATGGAAAATAAAGATTAATTATAAAAAATCCGTTTTTGAATAAGTTCATAATTAATAAGTTGGATCACTTCACTTCCTATTACAATGACTAAAAACGATAATTGGAAAATATGAAATAAAATATGAAAGAGTTATTATAATATGATAATAATTTTTTAAATAAAAAATAAAATTTTAATGAATATTTGATAAATAAATGTGTTTTTTCTATTTAAGAAATATAAAAAATTGGAGAGAATTTTTTCTTCTTCGTATATCCAAATTTTTCAGAAATGGATGAAAAATTGTCATTTGATATTTGAATTAAATCCAGTAAACTATTGTAGATAGCATTAGCATGATCATCAATATGTTTATTTTTTTGACTAATTTCATTATTCTTTTTCAAAATCAAATCCACTTCATTTTTTTTAAATTTATTTGGATTGATTTTCTCTTCTGATATAATTCTTCCTAGATTTGCAATTTCCCACAAGTATAATTCAGAAATAGCATAAGTACTCAGAATCAAATTACTATTTTGTTTCTCCCATGTTTTTAATTTATCACGTTTATGGAGCTCAGTTTTGAATTTTTTATCGGATTCACTTTTGATTTTCTTTTTTCCATCTTTAGAAAGAACATCATAATATCCTTCTACGTATTTACGACGTAGATCATTAAATTGATCTAAATTTTCATCATTTTGTTCTACAATAGTAAGATGCCGATTTCGTTCATAATGACGAAATTCAGTAATTTTTCTCCACATCGAGTATATTGATTGTTGTTTATTTTTATCAATCATTTTAGAATCCAATAATGAACGTGGAGGAATATGTGCTCGGCACTCATTGCCCTGGTTATTTTGACCATTAGCATTATTCAAATACATTTCTCGTGCTGCCGCATTTTGTTCAAAAAACGCATGTGCGTGAGGGTTATGAATTAATCCTGCTTCAATTTGACCTGTTTTCCAACTGAAAGCAGTACCACATTGATTGCAAAACATCTGATCACAACCACCAATTTTGGAAATAAATTCTCCACATTTTGGACATGGTTTGGCTTCTTTTTTAATTTGTTTAAATGTTTCAACGTCATCTTGATTACATTCATGATTTTGATCTTCAGAAATATTAACATAACAATCTTTGCATACATTCGTCTCACATAATTCACAAATAAATTTGGAATTTAAGAATCCTTTACATTCATTAGAAGGGCACTTATACGTATAGATAAATTTCTGATACGTTTTTTTAATGCGTATAGAATTTAATTCATCGCGCTTTGGACGCATTTTATCATTATGAGTTTTTCTCAAAGAATTTATTTGATCATTAATTTTATTAAGCTGATCTTGTAATGGTTTTAAAGAAATACGAAAATCTTGGTCTTCTTTATTTAAATCTGTTTCCAATGAAGAAATATATTTTTCACGAGCAATTTCATTTAATGTAATTGGAATTTTATTAACTTCCAAATTGAATAATAGTTCTTTTTTGTATTCTTTATAGGTACCTAGTACCCACTTTTGTCCAAAAGTGTCAATTTGAACATCTAATGGAATTATAGCTTTACAACTTGGATTTAGGCAGTGCGGTTGTTGCGATGACTGTAGAAGCCATTTTTTATGACAATCTACGCAATTGGATTCATTACAATGAAAACATTTAAAAATTTGGTTTTCTTTAAATTCTTCAATACAAAATGGACATTCAATTAATGTTTCAGATTGTTGCTCAGAAGCACTAATTTTCTGTAATGGCGGTTCCATTGTAAAATTACTCATTATTAGAATAGTAAATTATTTTAATAATTACTTTTTATATTTCTATTTTCTAAAAAAAATCATTTTTTAATTATTATTTCATAATCCAATATTTATTTTATAATATTATATATTTTATACTTTAATTAGCTGGACGTAATCCCCAAAAATTTTCAGGCATCGTATTAGTAGGAGGATAAGCTGAATCTAATAATATTTGATATTGATTACGTACAGGTAAATTATCATTTTTATAAAATAAAGGTCCATCATTCCAGTTACGTTGCCATCCCCATGTTAAGGAACGGAATGGAATTCCTTCCCCTAGATTAATATGTTGAGTTTCACTTAATGGTTCATCTTTGTCATTAACTACTTTGATCATGACTTCAGGAAATACATATTCTGTACCCATATTTTTGTAATAACTATTTGGATAACGTAATGAAAATGAAAAGAATCCTCCTTTAATAGAAACTTTACCATAATTACTTGTATTTTCAAATGCCATTTCCGATGTAGCGTAAGGTAATCCACTTCCCGAAAAATTACTATTATACGTGGGAGGATTCGCAGCCCACCATTTTAAATAACTATTTCCAGAAGAAGCTTTTAAAGCACCTCCTTTTAGTTTTCCTTCTAACATGAAAGAAGCATCATTTCTTTTATGAATATCTACATCACATAAATATAATTCTCTCTTGGCAGTATTCCAACTTTCACACATATTTTTATCACGATAATCAAAAATTTCTTTAGATTGTGGGTCATTAAAACTCACTCCTGCAAATGCATGATTACTCATTATATAATATAAATATATATATTTTTTGAAAATTAAATTCTAAAAATATTTAATTCCCATCAATCCCTTATATTCTTTGATAAATCTTTCTCCTATATCACCTTCTTTGAGACTTTCTACAGGAATTATTTTAAAATTAAAACAAGCATTGTCTTCTACACAATTTTTTAATAATTCAATTTTTCGTTGTTCAATATATAATTCTTTTAGACTATAAGATTCTACTGCTTCTTTTATTTCCATTTTTAATCGCCCAAATACATATAAATCAGTATTTACCCTATTATCTTGAAGTTCGCCTAATTTTTTTTCTAATAAATTTAAATTTTCTTTCATGCAATAATTTTCATAATAATTAATTAAATCATCATTACTCAATGATTCATTGAATAGTATAAATTTTTTTTGTTCTTCCCATTTAGATAATAATGGACTATTACCATGTATAATAATTAACTCTTGATAATTATTTTCTATACGTAAATCTTTACAAGATTGATATAGATCTTCTAGAGAAGAAACTTTTTTTTCCAAATATTTCTTAGATTTTGTTTTATTTAACATTGTCCATGTACAATGATTTTTTTGAATTTGAGCCACATAGATAAAATCAAAATTATAAAATAAATGTTGAAAATGAGAAATATGAAATGTGGAATCAAATTGATAATAAATTGGGCGTAAGTGAAAATCTTTAATTACTTTTTCTTCATTATGAGATAATTGATGTTCTACTAGGAAATTATCTTCTTGGATAAAATATAATTCAGAAAGTATAGTATTTTCGTCTAATTCTCGGTATTTTTTAACTAATGAAAAATAAGCATTATTTATTTTTTTTCGTTTTAATGAATTAGAAATTTGCTTCACTTTTTCTAATTCTTTTTCGAATAGTGGTAGTAACGTAGAAACGCTTTGTTTACAAACATAGATTGATAATAAACATTCTTGACTATCTTGAAAAGAGCAATAAGTATGTAAAAAATCCATGGTTCTAATATTAATTTAATAAATGTAAATTTTAATATATATAATATATTAAAATATCAATTATTTATATTGTTTTATTTTATTATAATTCATTATGATAATATTACTATTATGATATTTTTATTTTATGTTATTGATTTTACGTCTTTGAATATACACAATTTAATGAAGTTCTGCATAACTATTCCAAGGAGTATTCATACCATTGTAGTATCCAGCTTGCGCATTCATACTTGGATCTTCATTAAAATAACAATTTGCACTTTGATTTGCTCCACATTTAGGAATATTTTTGCTGACTTCGTTCTTTAATCCAATACCATCTCTTTGATTTGTATTATGACAACGACTTACTTGAGTATTATAGCTACATACTTTGTTAAAAGGGACAGTGACTAATTTTCCACTTGGGCAACTATTTTTATTCATTAAATAATCATTATTTACTTTCATAATATCAACAGCATTATTGGTTAAAAATTGACGATATTCATAACTAGATAATGTATTATTACTAATACGGATCATGTCATTTAATGTATTTGAAGAACGATAATCAGTAATAATACGTCCATCAGACATCAAAGCAGGACAATCAAAATATTTATTATTAGAAGTTTTCATACAATTTTGATTTTGTTTATTCATATAATAATACCAAACATAAATTTTTAGATAATTAATTAGGTTTATTTTAAAAAAATTTAAAATAAACCTGAAAATTAATTAGAATAAATATTTCTAATTAAAAATATTTTATTTCACTTGTTTTATTAATTTTTATTTAATTAAGCTATTTTTTTCCAGAATTTACGACCAGCTTTATTTAATGCTACACGATAATTTGTTTCACCATCGTTTCCTAATTCAATGGTTCCTACATTACAATCTTGAATTGAAATTGCAGGGTATTTTTTAGAAGATTTAGGCTTGGTTCCAGATACTTCTTCTAATGGTGTTACATCATCAATACCTAATACTTCATCTGTATTTAATTCTTCTACAACTGTATTATTATTTAATTCATCATTTAATTGTTCTTGCATAAGTTCTTCTTCATTTACTACTGGCATTTCAGAAATATTTTCTAAATTTTCTTTAGATTTTTCATTATTTTTTGATTCTTTATCATTATCAGAATCATCGTTATCAGAATCATTATCGTTATCAGAATCATTATCGTTATCAGAATCATTATCGTTATCAGAATCATTATCGTTATCAGAATCATCATTTTCAGAATCGTCGTTATCAGAATCATCGTTATCATCATCCGAGTCGTCGTCTGAATTATCTTCAGCATCATTCGAATTATCTTCTTCATCATCAGACTCTTCTTCACCATTTTCTTGATTCACATTAAACATCATATTATCAGGCATCATTTCTTGATTAATTGAATTTAATTGATTTAACATATCTGAAAAATTATTAGGATTAACAGAAGAAGAAGAAGATTGTAATTTTTTCTCTAAAAATCCAATTTTATCTTGCAGAGCACCTACTTTATCCTGTAGGGATTGCATATTGCTTTCAACAATATTTAAATTATTTTTATTTTTTCGAATATCACTCGAAAAAAAGTATAATATTACAAGTATAATTATAAGTAAAACTAAAATAATAATATAAACTAAGTTAGATAACTGCATCTTTACCTTTAATAATTAAAAAATTATAATTATTTAAACGAAAAAATATATTACTAATGAATATGAGTAGTATTGGTTCTCAGACAGTATTTGAAGATAATGATGTGTTTAATTTAAATAGTGATTATTTGGGACATATTTTTGATCATGATATTAATAATATAGAAGATTCTACTGTAGAGAAGAAAATCAATATAGCCCAATTATATAATGAAAAAGAAACATTTCAAAATAACTTTGAAAAATTTCAAACAAAAATTAAATTACTTAATACAAATTCAGATAGACATATAAGTATAAAAAAATATGATCCTACTAAAAATTCTTTAGAAAAAACTCAGTTTTATTATTTTATAATATATCTTTTTTTTCTTTGGTTTTGTTTTTTTCTTTTTTATGTTTCTTGTTTTTTTTAAATTGAATTTTGTTATTTTTAATAGAAGCACAAATTTTCTTAGCATCTTGAATAATGTCTTCTGAAAATCCATTTTTCTCTAATAAATCAAGAGCAATATATTGTCTAGATATTCCTTCTTTCATTAAATAATTAAATATAATCTCATTTTGTTCATTATATTTTACTTCAAATTTATAATTCTTAATGGCTCCTTTAGTATCTTTTTCTAATATTTCTAAATCAGTATAATGGGTTGTCACAATAAATAAAGCATTTTTAAAAGACGATAATTTCTTCAAAATAGAATAAGCTCCTGAAAATCCTTCCACATAATTTGTAGAGGAAAAAATTTCATCTAAAACAATAAAAGAATATTTATCTTCATCTAAATTCATAATTTTTTCAATATATTCTTTTGATCGAAACATTTCAGCTTCAAATAAAGAAGAGGTTCCTTTCATATCAGGAATATTTAAAAATGTTTCAATTAAATGAAAGGGAACCATTTCAAAAACACTGCAGCTATTAATACCAATAGTTTGTGCCAATAATATATTAATTATAATGGCTTTAATAAAGGTTGATTTTCCAGCAGCATTAGGACCAGTAATTAATAAATTTTGATGAATGGGAACAGAATTTTTAACTACTTGAGATGTCACTTCTTGATTTAAATAAGGGTGCCATATATCTTTTACATTTAATTGAGGTTTCTTTTTTTCCAAATAAGTGGTCATTACGTAAGGATGTTCTTTTGTACTATTTTCCAATAAATGATCAATGGAAAGCAATACATCTATTAAACCATTATAATGGAATATTTGAATCAATTTATCTTTATGAAATGTAAATTCATTATACACTTGTAAAATTTTCCCTTTGTTTGTAAATAAGCCAGGCTGTTTTTGAAAAACAGGAAAGCAAAAATATTGCGTAAAATAGGAATCTACATCTTCTTGCATTTGGTTATAATATAAATAAGATTGTAGTTCATGAAGTCCACAAGATTCACATATTTCTCCAATTTGCTTAGAATATTGAATATATTCAGTCATTTTATTTAATTTTTCATGAATCATATTTACAATTTTATTTGTATTAGAAGCGGATTGAACACTGTAATATACATTTTGAAAATACATAAATAAATAGATTCCCTTAGTCGCCAAAGAGGCTAAATTAGCTTTTGTTGGATTTTTAATAATTAATTTCATGGAATCGTTGTTCCAAATAGTTTTAAAATAATTACTGACTACTGTTTTCCAACTTACAACATTCCCTACTTTTTTATTGAAATATAACATCATAATCAAAGGAACAAGTAAAGAAATAATTGGTGTTAAACATGTTAATAAAGGTGCAATAATAATTTTATAAATATTTGTCACTAAAAGTGCTTTTTCATTTTTATTCAATGCTTCTCCCACATTAAAAAAAGGAATAAAATCCCAATTAAAAAAGATCATATCTTTCATTAATTCTACATGCTTGGTACTATTATCATTCCAGAACCATACCACATCATTTTCAATATTTTTAATTTTTTCCATTAATGGTAATAATTGTTGCTTGGCTTTTCGTATTTTTTGAACATATTCTTGACGTTTTAATAAAATTTGCTGATTATAAACGGGTTTTACCAAAATTTGTTTTAGTAGCAAAGAACCAATTTGTGTTTGACAATAATTTAATTTTGTAAAAAGACTATGTTCATCTCCAGATTGATAATCTTCAATTAATTCTATATCATTATAAACATATTTATTTACATCTACTTGATGCTCATTATACATTAAATTTTTTTTATCTGATAAATTTTGATAAATGCTTGAAATAATTTGA
>Ga0181552_10001618_pt1 | contig 17072 bp, 15 predicted proteins | sample 011ome_18_FD_130583 | JGI IMG/M metagenome (GOLD analysis project Ga0181552, IMG submission 130583) | Coastal salt marsh microbial communities from the Groves Creek Marsh, Skidaway Island, Georgia - 011501BT metaG (megahit assembly) | ecosystem: Environmental > Aquatic > Marine > Intertidal...
AACTGGGAACTATCTCACGCTAGGGCATTAGAGGTCGTAAAATTTTTTATTCAGCAAGGTTTACCTGCAAACAAACTATCCGCTAATGGTTATGGTGAATATCAACCTATGAATTTTGGTGATAGCCCAGAAGATCTAAAACAAAATAGAAGAATTGAATTAAAAATTACCCAAAACTAATCGATCCACATTTTTATGATTGTGTCAGGATCTTTTACTAAACCGTTTTTAATGGGATCACCTTTTTTAATTTTATCTACAAATTCCATTCCTTCAATTACCTCTCCCCATGCCGTATATTGACCATCAAGGTGAGGGGCATCATCAAAGCAAATAAAAAACTGACTATCGGCACTATTTGGATCCATCGCTCTAGCCATACTGAGTGTGCCTCTTTTATGTGGAGTGTCATTAAACTCTGCATTGATATTTTGGCCTGATCCACCAGTACCATTGCCCAGCGGGTCGCCAGTTTGTGCCATAAAACCATCGATCACTCGATGAAATACAATTCCATCATAAAAACCTTGATTAACAAGTTCTTTAATTCTTTTTACATGGTTAGGTGCCTTATCATCGAAGGTCTTGATTTTGACGATACCGTCTTTTAATTCTAAATTAATAATAACATCCTCCTTAGAAAATAAATTAGTGGAAAAAAATAATAAAGTTATTGAAAGTAATGTTTTAATTATTTTCATTTTTAAACATTAACACAATTAGCAGTACCTAAGAAATTAATTATGAGATAATTCTGTCGCTATTGAAATTATTTTGTTTTTTAAAGAATTTAACCCGTTAGATCTTGAAGGACCAAGATGAGAGGATAGTCCAATTTGATCAAAAAAATCCATTGGATTAGATAAAATTGCAGATGGGGACTCTTCGCTATAAATAAAATAAATCAAATAGAATAAACCCTGAACTATTACTGAATCACTTGCGCCTTTGAGAATAATCAGATTATTTTTAAACTCAGGGACAACCCATAAGTTTGATGTACATCCCTGTATTCTAAATTCCTCAATTTTAAACTTTTCATCTAAATCAGGAACTTTTTTACCTAAATCAATTAAATACTGATATTTATCCTCCCAATTATCAAAATAGGAGAAATCTTCTTTAATTTTGTTGATTTTTTCTTGAATTAACATAAATTCCCACAATATTAAATTAACCAATTAAGTAAAATGAAAATTAAAAGCTCACTTAAAACTGCAAAAACTAGAGATAAAAATAATCAGCTAGTTCGTCGTAAGGGAAGACTCTACATTATAAATAAGTCTAACCCTAGAATGAAAGCTCGCCAGGGCTAAATTTTAAGATAAATATTTTTCGACTTCTAAGGCAGCCATACAACCCATTCCTGCCGCTGTTATTGCCTGTCTATAAAATTTATCTTTTACATCCCCAGCAGCAAATACACCTTCAATAGAGGTTTGGGTGCTATCAGCTTTTGTTAAAATATAACCATTTTGATCCATATCTAATTGATCTTTGAAAAGAGAGGTAGCTGGATCATGTCCTATGGCAACAAATACCCCATCAACTAAAATAGTAGAAACTGTATTCGATTTTATATTTTCAATATTAATTGAACTAATATTTTCTTCACCATTAAAACTCTTTACTTCACTATCCCAAACAATTTCTATTTTATCATTTTTAAAAAGGCGATCTTGTAATATTTTCTCAGCTCTTAGTTGGTGGCGTCGATGTATTAATAAAACCTTAGATGCAAATTTTGTTAAGAATAATGATTCTTCAGCAGCACTATTTCCTCCACCGATTACAGCAACAACTTTATTTTTAAAAAAGAAACCATCGCACGTGGCACAAGCAGAAAGACCATGACCTTTAAATTTATTTTCATTTTTTAATCCCAGCCATCTTGCCTGCGCTCCTGTACAGATAATTACTGCTTTGGTTTCAGCAATATCTCCATTATCTAAATAAATTTTTTTTATTTTATTTTTGAGTTCAACTTGAATTACTTGACTATTAATAATTTTAGTTCCAACTGCAATGGATTGTTTTTTCATTTGTTCCATTAACCATGGTCCTTGAATAGGATCTTCATACCCTGGATAATTTTCTACATCAGTTGTAATGGTTAATTGACCACCAGGTTGTAAACCACTAATTAGAGTTGGGTTTAGGTTAGCCCTTGCAGCATAAATTGCAGCTGTGTAACCCGCAGGTCCAGATCCGATTATAATAACGTTACTTGTATCAGCCATTAATGGGCCAGCTAGTAGGGAAGGTTACATAATTAATTTGCATACACCTTCTCTCGATTTTGATTTCTTTTTTCTCTAGCCCGTGCCATGTGTTATTACCTGAGGCAAAAAAATATCCCGTATTATGTCTATAGGGTATTGTTTTAACTAATTTCATATTCAGATCATAAAAATCTGTGCCAAGGTTCTCTGATTCATTAAAAGTATTAATAAATAGCATCATGGTCATCAATTTCTCTTTTATATCTAAATGCGGTTTTAACCAAAATCCTTTACGGTCAGCAATATACTCGACTCGTATATAAGAGTTAGTCAAATCTTTTTGAATATAATTCTCTATAGATTGAATAACTTCTTTGTCCCTTAAATCTTGTATTAATTCCATTCCATTAGGGAGTCTCTCATAATTGTCTTTTTCTAAAAAAACTCTTAGTTTTCCATCCAGATCACCACCGCCATTATCAGCTGCACGAGTTCCATCAAAGGCTCTTGGGGCATCAGAAATCTTAACTTCATTTAATTCTTTGATCATGCCATCTGAGAGAGGTTTGTTTAGCTCCCAATGAGGAAAAGGATCTTGATTAGATTTAATATTGTGGAGTATTGATTCTTTAAGATGCATATTTTTGGAACCTTAAATTAGATTTAATCTTATTCAAGATTTTAGTTTTTAATTCATTATTATAGTTATCTAAATTCACTTCAAAAGGAATAAGATTGTCATCAAAAAATCTAATATAATTTCTGCTAATTAAGTTTTGATAAAAAATATTATATCTTTCTGGAGCATGGTGCTCTTCAAATTTATAGACATAGGTACCAATGCCAGAAGAAATAGACTCTGATATCATCGATATCGAGTCCCAAGTTACTATTTGAATTGAACCTGTAGAGAGTAAATCACCATATTTTTTTGGACTAAATAGTTCTTTAAATATAAATAAATTTTTATTTTTAATATCGATAAGTTTATTTATTAATTCAGAAGGTGTTCTTCTTGAAGGAATGACATTTACTTTATAATTTTTGGATAATTTTAAAATATCATCAATAATTTTAAAATGAGTTTCATTATGAAAATTAAAATACTTGTTTTTACCACCTAGGATAAAATTAACAGTATCATTTTTTTTAATATCTTTTTTAAAGTCAATGTTATGTAAAGCAAGCTGAGTAGAAATTGAATTAGGTAAATCAAGTTTATCATGCTCAGGACAAATTATTAAATCAAATTTATTTCTTTGAGACTTTGGATCTTGGATATGAATATTAAAAATTTTTTCTTTGAATTTTTTTTTTAAATAAATAGATGCCTTTACGCTTTTTTTCCCGCAACTTATAATAATCGTATTACTATTGATTTTAATTTCAGATAAGTTTTTATATGCAAAAGGACTTGCGGGTATTAGTTGAATAGGGAATCTTCGAAAGAAAGGTTTAATCTCTAAATCAAAATTTAAATAATCTGTGCCAATAATTTTAGCTAAACCTTCAATTTGACTTCTCATACCCGCAGCACCCTCGCTGATGGTTAATACACTGAAGTTATTCAAAAGATTATTTAAATCTTACTGATTTAATTTCGTAAGAGGTAATACCTTTTGGTGTAGATACCTCAATATAGTCACCTTTTTTTTTACCAATTAATGCTCTAGCAATAGGACTCGTTACTGAGATTTTTTTTAGGTTTATATCTGCCTCGACTTCACCAACAAGTTGATATTTTGACTCTTTGTTATCATCGAGGTTAATAATGGTTACTGTAGCTCCAAATTTAACTATATTCCCTGATAATTTAGAGACGTCTATTATTTCTGCTTGAGCTATCGTGCTTTCTATCTCAGCAACTCTACCCTCAATAAAACTTTGCTTTTCTCTAGCTGCATGATATTCAGCATTCTCAGATAAATCACCGTTGCTTCTAGCATCAGATATCGCTTTTATAATAATTGGACGCTCAACAGTTTTTAAATGTTTAAGTTCGTCTAGGAGCTTTTTTTGCCCCTCTTCAGTCATAGGTATTTTATCCATTTTTTGTTTTAATATTTAATAAGTGGTAAAACTTATTGAATTTTCAATAGCAATTCAAATGAAAATTTTTCAATTGTAAATATGATGATTTTGAATAGCTTTTACAGAAATTTCAGTGTTTTTTAAGGTAAGTATTGAATTACATAATATTTTAGCACTTCTTAAATTGGTGTAATAAGGAACGTTTAGGTCTACAGCTGTTCGCCGAATAGTAAAGCTATCTTTTATAGCCTGTTTATTTTCAGTTGTATTAATTATGATATCTAGCATTCCTTGATTAATTAACTCAACTACATGAGGAGAGCCTTCCGCAACTTTATTTACTAATTTAGATTTCAGCCCTTTTTTTTGAAAAAAATTATATGTACCTCTCGTACTAAAAATATCAAAACCATTTTTAATAAATAATTTAGCTATCTCTGTTGCTTCTTCTTTATCTTCATCTTTTACTGAAATAAAAATATTTTTTAATTGGCTAAGTTTATCTACTCCACGTATTTGACCAGCTCCAATTTGGCTTTTTAAATAAGCCATATCAAAATTTTTGTCTATACCCATAACTTCACCAGTGCTTTTCATTTCAGGGCCAAGAATAACATCAGTATTAGGGAATTTATTAAAAGGAAAGACGGCTTCTTTAATTGCATAATAGGGTAGTTTACTCATATCAAAATTTCTTAAATCTTTTGAAAGCTCTTTGCCGACAATGAGTTCTGCTGCAATCTTGATAAAGGGTATTCCTATCGCTTTAGCTAAAAAGGGAACAGTTCTACTAGCCCTCGGGTTTGCTTCAAGAATATAAATTTCTTCATTTTTAATGGCATATTGAATATTCATTAAACCTACGGTCTCTAGTTCATTAGCTAATTTAATACTAAAAATTTTAATAGAATTAATTAACTCAGCACTCAAGGAAAACGGAGGTATACTGCAAGCACTATCACCAGAATGAATACCTGCCTCCTCGATGTGCTCCATTATTCCAGCAATCATAGTGTTACCTTTAGTATCTCTTAGGACGTCCACATCGACTTCTTTGGCATCTTTTAAAAATTCATCAATAAGAATAATATTATTTTCTAATGCCCAATAATTTTGATCTATATAATTTTGAACATCATCTAAATCATTCATTTTTTCCATCATCCTACCCCCTAAAACATAAGAGGGTCTTAACAAAATTGGAAAATTTAATTTAGATGATTTTTTAATGAGTTCATTAGTTCCAACAGAAATATCACTCTTAGGTTGTTTTAGGCCAACTTTATTAATTAGATGCTGAAATTGTTCTCGATCCTCAGAAATATCTATAGCCTCAAAAGAGGTACCCAGTATTTTATATCCATTTTCTTTGAGTTTATTTGCTATTCTTAGAGGGGTTTGGCCGCCAAATTGTACAACAACGCCTTCAACTGAACCTACTTCATTTTCCTTGTCTATGATATTTTTTACATACTCGAAGTCCAATGGCTCAAAATACAATTTATCAGAGGTGTCATAATCGGTAGATACGGTTTCAGGATTACAGTTAATCATGATTGCCTGATAGCCCATATTTTGAAAGGATTTAACTGCCTGAACACAACAGTAATCAAATTCAATACCTTGACCAATTCGATTAGGGCCAGACCCAAGTATAATAATTTTTTTTCTATTATCAGGCCTAGACTCACAACTAAATTCATTAATTGACTCTGAAAAAGTTGAGTATAAATAGGCCGTAGAGGAGTCAAATTCATTTCCACAAGTATCTACTCTTTTAAAAATTGGTTTTAAATTATTTTTATTTAATAGGTCATAGATATTTTTTACTGGCACTTTTGCTAAACTAGCTATGTGGTGATTTGAGAAACCTAATTTTTTTATATGAACTAAAAATTCTTTATCAATATTTCCTTGAGTTTGGACAATTCTTTTTTCAATGTCGATAATTTCTTCAATTTCTCTTAAAAAGAATAAGTCAATGTGAGTAATAGAGTTAATTTCTTCTAAAGTAAAATTTCTTCTAATTGCCTCTGCAACCATAATCAATCTATCAGGTTTTTGTTTAGACAACTCATCTTTTAAATCCTCATTTTTAAAATTTAATAAACGGTGTGTTATGTCAAAACCATAATTATCAGACTCAATTGAATAAAAGGCTTTTAAGATTGATTCTTTAAAGCTTCTACCTATAGACATAATTTCACCAACTGATTTCATTGCCGTATTAAGCTCATTTGGCGTACCCTGGAATTTTTCAAAATTAAATTTTGGAACTTTAGTAACAATATAGTCAATAACAGGTTCGAAGCTAGCAGGGGTTACTTTGGTTATATCATTTTGAAGTTCATCAAGTGTATATCCTATTGCAAGTAAAGCTGCAATTTTAGCAATCGGAAAACCAGTGGCTTTTGAGGCTAACGCTGATGATCTGCTAACCCTAGGATTCATTTCAATAATCAATACTTTTCCATTTTTAGGATTAACAGCAAATTGGACATTTGATCCGCCAGTTTCAACACCAATTTTTCTTGAAATTGCTATACTTTGATCTCTAAGTACTTGGTATTCTTTATCTGTAAGTGTAAGTGCAGGAGCAATGGTAATACTATCGCCGGTATGCACTCCCATTGGATCTAAATTTTCTATGGAGCAAACAATAATTGAGTTATCAAATTTATCCCTCACAACCTCAAATTCAAATTCTTTCCAACCTATTAAAGATTCCTCAACTAAAGTTTTATTTACTGGGCTTAAATCTATTGCAGTTTGAGTTTTAGATATAAATTCATCTTTGCTATAAACAATACCACCGCCTGTTCCACCTAGTGTATAAAAAGGCCTAATGATTAATGGATAGGAAACTTCATTTGAAAGCTTATTTAAATCAGAATGGTTATCAACAATAATACTAAATGGTGTTTCAAGGCCTATTTCTGTCATAGCTTTTGCAAATAATTCTCTATCCTCGGCAACATCAATCGATTTAGGACTAGCACCTAAAATTTTTATAGGATTATTTTCAAAATAATTTTCTTTGTTAAGTTCTCGAATGATATTTAGAGCAGTTTGACCTCCCATAGTCGGTAAAATTGCATCTGGCTTCTCTATTGCTATTATTTTTTTTACAATGTCTTTATGTATGGGTTCTATGTAAGTTTTATCTGCAAATTCTGGATCGGTCATAATGGTTGCAGGATTTGAATTTATTAAAACTACAGAATATCCCTCTTTTTTCAAAGCCTTACAGGCTTGACTGCCTGAATAGTCGAATTCACATGCCTGTCCAATTACAATAGGACCTGATCCTATAACTAATATTTTTGAAATATCTGTTCTAGCAGGCATTAGAGTTGATCATCATTAAAAATTCATCAAAAAGATATCCACTGTCATGTGGGCCTGGGCTTGATTCAGGATGATATTGAACTGAGAATAGAGGTTGATTTTTAGCTCTCATACCATCGACACTTTTATCAAACAAGGAGATATGAGAGATTTCTAATTCGTTTGGAAAGTTTTTATCATCCACTACAAAACCATGATTTTGAGAGGTAATTTCAACTTTATTTGTCTTTAAATTCATTACTGGGTGATTACCTCCTCGATGACCTTTTTCCATTCTTTTTGTAGATGCATTAAAAGCTAAGCTTAAAATTTGATGGCCTAAACAAATCCCAAAAGTAGGGATTTTATTTTTAATAAGTTTATCAAGCTCCAATTTTATATTATTATAAACTTTTAAAGGGTCTCCAGGACCATTGCTTAAAAAAACTCCATCAATTTTATGATACAAAATATCATCAGCTTTAAAATTCATATCAAATTCAATTAGGTCACAGTGCCTATCGATAAAATTATTTTTAATATTATCTTTTGCCCCAAAATTTAGAAAAGCAATTTTTAAATTATTTTTTGAATTTGAATAATTTTTTTTAGACAATTCATCAGTGTATTCCTTAATAACATCATTTTCCTCTAATTTAGGAGCATTGCTAATTTGATCCAAAAGCTGATTGATTGAATGTTTATTAAAGTAATCCTCTTTACAAATCATAATATTTTTTGGACCAAATGTTCTTATTATTTTGGTGAGCTCTCTTGTATCTATATCAAAAAATGCGTTTGAATTTTGATCTAGAAGCCACTCAGTAAAGTCTTTTTTCGCTCTCCAATTTGAGGATGTATGAATTATTTCTTTGCAAATTATCCCTGAGGCATGAATTTTCCAAGACTCATAATCTTCATCATTACAACCAACAATCCCAATTAACGGAAAAGTAAATGTGATAAATTGCGATTTATAAGATGGATCGGTTAATATTTCTTGATAACCAGTCATACTGGTATTGAAACAAATCTCTGCAATTTCAAAGGGTTTTTTAGATAGAAACTTTCCTTTAAAAATAAAATCTTTGTTATAAATTAGATAACCATTTTGATAATGATTTTTGAATTTATTATCAAATGAGGTCATATTAAATCATGTGTATTAGTATATTATTGAGAGGGAATTTCAAATGAGTTTGGCAGAAAATCTAGATAAAGACGTTAAAAATGCTTTAAAAGAGGGGGATAAAAAAAAACTCTCTATTTCAAGATATCTCTTTTCGGAATTAAAAAACTTTCTTATTAAAGAGAATCTAGATCGGGATTTAAAAAATATTTCTGATGATAACTTTATCAATATATTAAAAACTCAAATCAAACAAAAAAAAGAATCCTTAGAGTTTGCTATTAAAGCAGAAAATCAAATAAAAATAGAAGAAATTAACTATGACATAGAATATCTAAGTTCATATTTACCAAATATTCTAAATGAAGAGCAAACGGAAGCTGTTATTAATACATTGATAGCTGAAAATAATTTTTCAGCAAATGATTTTGGTAAAATTATGGCTTTAATTAAAACAAATTATTCTAACTCAATAGAAATGAGTCTAGCTTCAAAAATAATTAAAAATTATTTTAAAGAATGACAGATGATAACATTAAAGATGTTATAAATAGAACATCGATAGTTGATATTATTAACTCCACAATACCTTTAAAGAAGAAAGGTAATAATTATTTTGGCTTAAGCCCTTTTAAAAGTGAAAAAACACCCTCTTTTTCTGTAAACGAAGAGAAAAAAATATTTCATTGTTTTAGTACTGGAGAACATGGAAATGTTATTGATTTTTTAATTAAAGTTAAAGGTTACAGTTTTAAAGAGGCTCTCAGCGAGTTGGCTAATAAAGCTGGTATTGAACTGAATTATCAATCATCAAAGGCTAACCAAGTCATATATGAAATCAATGAATATGCTGAAAATTTATTTCATCTTAATTTATTAAGCGAATTAAAACATTTAGATTATTTAAAAAATAACAGAAAATTTAATGACAAAGTAATTGAAGAATTTAAAATTGGTTCATCAGCTAAAGCATATGAAGTAGAAAAAAAACTAGCTCAAAAGTTTGAAATTAAAGATTTAATTGCAGCTGGCATTTTTAAAAATCAAAATAAATCAAACTTATTTTTCAGAAATCGTATAATGGTGCCAATATCAAATTTACAAAATAAGATTTTGGGTTTTGGGGCAAGGGTAATTGATGAATCCTTACCTAAATATATAAATACTCCAGAAACTAAAATATTTAAAAAAAGAAATATTTTATTTAATGAGAGAATTTTAAATAAACATCAAAATAAAACACTAATATTAGTTGAGGGTTATTTCGATGTCATAAAACTTTTTCAAAATAATATTACGAATTGTATTGCGCCTCTAGGTACGGCTATTAATGCAGATAAATTAATTGAAATAAAGAAGAAAGGATTTGATCTTGTAGTATGTTTAGATGGTGATACCGCAGGTAGAAATGCATCATTGCGGTTAATGAATAACCTTCTATCGAAAAATGATTTTGAATTAGGCATTAAGTTTGTTCTTTTACCTAAAAACTATGATCCTGATCAAATGGTACAAGATGGTGGCAAGGAACAATTTTTAAATTTAGTTGATAAACCATTATCAATTGAAAAACTAATTGAAAAATACCTAGAGAAATACTCTTCAAGTGAAGATTTAGATATACAATTTCAAGGAACTAAAATTCTTCAAAATTTTTTATCAAATATTGCTAATTCCGATTTAAAAAAAATATTTAAAAACCATTTTGAAAAAATAAGTAAAAATTCAAAATCTTCGCAGCCTAATTCTTTATCTTCTAATAAAAAAAATTTCAATGCTCAATCTGACTTAAAATCTAAATTTGTAGCAGGGGTTATCCTGTTTTATATTGAAAACCCCAACTCTAGAGACAAGATCTATGATCTTATTACAACCGCAAATATCACTCATTATTATAAGGAAATTAGAGACCTAATTATCAAAAAATCTCATAAATATCTTAATCCTGATGAAATTTATTCAATTCTTGACTCTAAGGGATTGAATTTTACTAAAAATTTACTATTTTCTAATGAGGTTCGAAGACTATGTAGATTTGCTTCTCCTTCATTTAAAGGCGATCCGTATAACGAAATTGAAAAAACAATTAATTTTATTAACACCTAGAAAATAATGCCATCATTAAAAAAAAAATTAGTAAAAAAAAAAGTTGTATCTAAAATACCCAGTGAAAAGATACTTGCTAAAAAAAATTTAAAAAATATTTCAAATTCTGAAAATAAATCAAATAAAGCATCAAATGCTATTGAGCTAATACAAAAAGAAAATGAAGCACAACTAAAAATCCTAGTTACAAAAGAGTATGACAAGGAAATAGCTTCAAAAGCTTCAAACTACATAAAGTCATATTCAAAAATTGATGACGCAATTATTGCTATTGATGATTTTTTAAATTACATAGAAAATTTAGACGAAGATTTATTTAAACTATTTAAAGCTTATTCAAGTTCATCTGAAACTGAAGTGTCAATTTCAAACTCAAATGAAGATGTTGAAGAGGAAGAAAAGCCATCCGGTGTTAAAAGCGATGACCCTGTCAGAATGTATTTAAAAGAGATGGGGAATGTAGAATTACTCTCCAGAGAGGGTGAAATTGCCATAGCTAAAAGAATTGAATCTGGCCTTGATAAAATGATGAATTCAATTTTGGAATGCCCCGCATCTATTGATATTTTAAAAAAATGGATTAGCGAAGTTAAGAATAATGAAATTAACCTGCGAGAGATTGTGGATTTTGACGAGTATTTTAATGAAGACAATGATCCATATTCTAACTCTACAAAAAGAAAAGAAATTCAAAAAATTATCAACGACAAAAAAAAAGCACTATTAAAAGAAAAACAACAATTAATGAAAGAAAAAGGAATTGAGTTTGATAAAGATAAAATGGAGGAAGCCTCAAATGAAGAGGAAATTGAAAATGAAAGTTTTTCAATTTCAGTCATTGAAGAATACTACAAGCCTGAAATTCTCAAAAAACTTGATAGAGTTTTAGTTTTATCTGAGAATATTACTAAAATTAAAAAAAATAAAAATATTTCCAAAATTAGTGATACCAAATCTCTGAAGGATTTAAAAAAATTTCAAGATGAGATCATTAATTACTTCAATGAAATTAAAATTAAACCCTATAAATTAGAGGAAATAATTGCTCATTTATATAATATCAACAAGGAAATACAGTCTAAAGAAGTTCAAATCCTTACAATTGCATCTCAATCAAAAGTTGCAAGAGATTTATTTCTAAAACACCACTCACTAAAAGACACTTATAGTTTGTATCAAAAACATATGTCTGCCGCTGATGAAGTGTTCAAAGCTATGTTTCAAAAAAATAGTGAAAAATTAAAAGATATTTATAAAGAAATTCTTAATCTTTCAAAAATAGCAAATCAAAATACAATTGAATTTAAAGAAAAAGTAAAAGAAATCCAATCTGGTCAAAGAACAGCCAACCAAGCAAAAAAAGAAATGATTGAAGCTAACTTAAGATTGGTTATTTCTATTGCCAAAAAATATACTAATAGAGGTTTACAGTTTCTTGATTTAATTCAAGAAGGCAATATTGGTCTAATGAAGGCTGTTGATAAGTTTGAATATAGAAGGGGCTATAAATTTTCAACTTATGCAACTTGGTGGATTAGACAGGCAATTACAAGATCAATTGCGGATCAAGCAAGAACTATCAGAATTCCAGTACATATGATTGAAACTATTAATAAAATAGTTAGATCGAGTAGGCAGTTAATTTTAGAACTCGGAAGAGAACCGACTCCTGAAGAATTATCAGTCAGATTGAAAATGCCAATTGAAAAAGTTAGAAAGGTTTTAAAAATTGCAAAAGAACCGGTGAGTTTAGAAACACCAATTGGCGATGATGATGATAGCTTCTTGGGAGACTTTATTGAAGATAAGAATGCAGTAATTCCTGAAGAAGCTGTAATGCAACTTAACTTAAGAGAAACTACTACTAAAATCCTATCTACTCTTACCCCCAGAGAAGAAAGAGTTCTTAGAATGAGATTTGGCATTGGCATGTCTTCCGATCATACTTTAGAAGAGGTTGGTCAACAATTCAGCGTAACAAGAGAAAGAATTAGACAAATTGAGGCAAAGGCTTTAAGAAAATTAAAACATCCTATTAGATCTAAAAAACTAAAATCCTTTATGGATTCATAGAATTTTCTATTAAACAAATATCATCAAGTTTACTTTTATTTTGTTCCAGTAAGCTATCAATTAAATAATATTTATCAATAAGCACTGGTTCAATTTGATTTATATCTAAATTTTTCCATTTGATTATTACTGCATAGGCAATATTGCAAGTACTCAAAATATCGCCATTTTCAAAAGTCGATTTAGCTTGAAGAATTAAATTATATATTCCGATGATATATTTTTTAAGTCCTCCTCCGTTGGGGATGCAAAAAGGTGATTAGAATTAATAAATAAAAAAAAAATATAAAAAAAAATTTTTTTATTAAAATCTTGTTTTTTTAAAAAATGCATATAATAGTATCAAATTCTAACTTTTGGGCCTGTAGTTCAGTTGGTTAGAACGCGGTGCTCATAACGCCGTTGTCGCAGGTTCGAGTCCTGCCGGGCCCACCAATTCATTTAGATATTTTCTAATTCAAAAATTAGTTTTTGAATATCATTTTTATTTTTTCTCAAAATTTTAGAAAACTCAGTTTTTTTTGTAACAAAATAGGATGTGTTTTCAATTATTACATCAATAATTTTATAGCTATCATTTATGGAAGCTACTTTCCAATATAACCTTATCTTTTTGTCATTATCTGTTATTTCTGATAAGATGATATTAATACCATCAGTTTCCTCTATTGATAATAAATCAATGCTTCCTTCATAATTTGGGTCGGCTAAATTATATATTGTTTTAGTTAAATAATTTTCAAAAACTTTTAAATATTGGTCTAAGATAGATTGATCTGAGCTATTTATAATTTCTTCGTTAATTAAACTGTAGGCTATTGATTTGACTGCAAAATTCTTTTTAACATAATTTAAATACAGCTCATAATTATCATTATTTTGTTTATCACTGCCCTTCATCAATTCAAGGAAGCCATTAGCTTCTTGGTAAAACCAATTATTTATTTCTTGACTAATTAGTTTTTGACTAGTGATAAGAAAAAAAAATAGAAGAATAAACTTTTTAACCATTACATAAAAATAATTTTATTGACTATTCAATATATATTTTTGGAACGGGTAAATCATCAATAAATTTTTCTTCTATTTGAGACTGTCTACTCTGGTAATAAATAGATTTAATCATTTCATAACGATCACTAGAGGATTGTTTAACCTGATCAATTTGATCATCTACATTAACTCTTGCATTAAATCCAGATCCAATAGAAATATATTCCCGGTTAGGAATATTATTTCCTATGGGGTCAACAATGTATTCTACAATTGTCCCCCCTATATCTCTTAAATTGCTTGGCCCAATAATGGGAATAATTATATATGGTCCACTTCCAACACCGCCTTTAGCAAGAGTTATGCCTAAGTCAGTTTTTTCTTTTTCTATACCTATTTTTTCTGCTAAATCGTAGGTGCCTAATGATGTAAGGGTATTTATGGAAAATCTTCCTATTGACTTAAAGGATTTATTAAATTCACCTTGAAAAAAGTAAGCAATTGAACCTATAGGCTCTTTTAGGTTATTAAAAAAATTTGATACACCTTTTTCAACAAAGTCTGGTGCTATAAACTTATAAGTCTTTACAACAGGTCGTATTGCATAATCATCTATAAAAAAATTAAATTTTAATACAGCTCTATTTACAGGTTCTATGGGATCATAAATTTCTGTGTACTGTATTGTGGGTGATATGATTTCTTCGTTAGCATTTAAAACATAGAATGATGAAATGTTAAAAAAAATTACAAAAACTAATGCTTTTAAATATTCTTTCATGACGATAAATTGTGAATCTAATTATATCTAATTCTTATGCATCTTAACAATTTAAATAACGAACAAAAGTCAGCTGTAGAACATAAAAACGGTCCTTTGCTAGTACTATCAGGAGCAGGAACTGGAAAAACAAGAGTTTTAACATCAAGGTTCGTCTATTTAGTTAAAAATAACCAGGTAGACTATAATAGAATAATTGCAGTTACTTTTACCAATAAAGCTGCTAGTGAAATTAAACAGCGAGTCAATACTGATATAGGCTTAGAAATAAACTCTCCTTGGATTGGAACTTTTCATTCTATATTTGCTAAATTTTTAAGAAAACATTCTAGTCTAGTCAGTCTTAAAAGTAATTTTTCTATTTTAGACTCTGAGGATCAAAAAAAACTTTTAAAGCAATCAATAGATTTTTGTAAAATTACCACAGATGTTAATGAAAATATATACCTTCATGAAATTCAAAATTTAAAAGATAATAAAATTGAGTTTTCGGACAAAAATAAAATCATTAAGTTTAGCTCTCTAGAGTCTGTAGCTGAAATATATGCGGTATATCAAAATAGATTAATTGAAATCAACGCAGTTGATTTCGGAGATATCTTATTACACAGCTATTTAATTTTAAAATCAAATGATGAACTTCGATTTACTTATCAAAAATACATTCAACATATACTTATTGATGAATTTCAAGATACTAATTTAATACAATATGATTTGATTAAACTCTTATTGAATGAAAATAAGAATTTATTTTGTGTTGGAGATGATGATCAATCGATTTATGCATGGAGAGGTGCAAAAATTGAAAATATTTTAAATTTTCCAGACGAGTTCAACTGTCCTGTTGTTCGATTATCAAAAAATTATAGATCCTCAAATTCAATTTTAAATGCAGCTTCTAATATTATCAAACATAACAAAAATAGATTAGGAAAGGATTTAATTAGCTCTAATAATAAAATTATTAATGAAAAAATAGTCTTGAAATCCTTTTATTCTCAAGAAGAAGAATCTCTTTGGCTAGCTGATACCATATCTAAAAAATTTAATGATAATGAAAGCTATGGAATACTAGTTCGTTTAACAGCTCAAATGAGAAGCATAGAAGATAAGTTAATTAAATATGCGCTTCCATATGAAATTATAGGTGGCCCTCGTTTTTTTGAACGAAAAGAAATAAAGGATATTTTAGCTTATCTCAAGTTATCAAATAGCTATGAAGATGATCTTTCATTTGAAAGAATTATTAATTTGCCAAAAAGAGGCATTGGTGATCAATCATTAAAAATGATTATTGATTTTTCTAGGGAACATAGACTTTCTTTTTTTAACGGCTTAGACCAGATGATAATCAAAAATATATTGCCAGCCTCTCTTATTTCCAAATGCTTACCTTTTATAGATACAATAAAAAAAATTAATAATTTGATTAATAAAACTACATTGGAAGATATTGGAATTTTCCTAATTGAGGAGACTGGCTATTTAAAAATGCTTGAGAATGAAAAAAATAAATTAAAGCAAATTGAAAATGAATCAAGAATAGACAATTTAAAGGAATTTGTTAATGCACTATCAGAATTTAATACTATTGATGAATTCTTAGAGCATGTAGGGTTGGTAAATGAAAATCAAAAAAAAATATCAAATAATTCCGTCAAATTAATGACGCTCCATGCCGCTAAGGGTCTAGAGTTTGACCATGTTTATTTGCCAGGTTGGGAAGAGGGGATATTTCCAAGTTCACGAGCTCTTGACCAAAATTCAAGCAAATCACTAGAAGAAGAGAGAAGACTTGCTTATGTTGGTATCACAAGAGCAAAATTTGATTTAAATCTTAGTTATGCAACATCAAGATATACTTATGGAATGAATAACTTCTCTATTCCTTCAAGATTTTTAAATGAAATTGGAAAAGATGAGATTAAATTTGATACTTTTTATAATGAAATTCCATCTAGATTTGAAAATAATAAAAAACAAATCAACATTAACGATCTAAGTCCTGGAAAAAAAAGAATGCTTGATTTTTTATCAAGACATAAAAAATGAATAAAAATATCTTTAAAATTCAACAACTTCTTCGTGATGAAAAATATGATTTTATTTTAATTACAAATAGTGATTTACATCTAAATGAAAATCCCAATTTAATAAATAAGGATATTCATAATTTAACTGGTTTTGACTGTTCAAATGGATATCTATTAATATATCCAAAAAAAATTATTTTTTTTACCGACTCAAGGTATCTTTTAGCGGCAAGAAAGTTCTTTAAAAAAAATATTGAAGTTATTGATTTGCAAATTTGCTCGATATCAAAATTTATTTCTAATTCAAAAAAATCTCTAGTTGGCATAGTAGATACAAAATTAATCTCATATAATATGTTTAAATTACTCCAAGG
>Ga0181552_10001621_pt1 | contig 17063 bp, 15 predicted proteins | sample 011ome_18_FD_130583 | JGI IMG/M metagenome (GOLD analysis project Ga0181552, IMG submission 130583) | Coastal salt marsh microbial communities from the Groves Creek Marsh, Skidaway Island, Georgia - 011501BT metaG (megahit assembly) | ecosystem: Environmental > Aquatic > Marine > Intertidal...
GCGTGTTTCCCACCAAACACGTCCGGGTACGTACGACGCAAGTGTGTCACGTTCAAAGCGTCGTATTCCGCTCGCCATTGCGCCTTTACGGCGCTCGTAAACGCGCCGAGATTTGACCCCTCAATCTCATCTAATTCCTTCTCCGTCCACCCAAGCGTACTGTCCACCTCACGCGGAAGTAACTTTAACCACGGCCAATACGCGCTATCACCACGAAGTCCATACGCTTGACGCAACAAATGCATCGCGAGCATCGCATTTGTCGTCGCTCCGCGCTCCAGCTCGCCAAACGCCTCGCCAAACGTCCCATCCGCGCGCGCGCTCGCCGTCGACAAGCACTTCTCCAGTGGCACTTCAAGCAAGAGCGCGCCTTTTGTAATATTCTTCTTCGCATACAATCCACGTCCGAGACCCGGAATGACGCCAACACCGACATCGCCGACGAATGTCGTCGACGTCGACGCCGGCGCGCCGCCCCGTCGCATCCACCGCTCAAACCCCGCAATCGACCGCGTCATCGCTGATGTCTCCGCAAACACCGTCCCAGACGACGACGACGACGACGACGACGACGCATGCCTCTCCCCACCGCCCTCACCCGCGACGACGACGCACGACGACGACGACGCGAACACCACGACGATGATTCCCACGACCACCACCACCGCTCGGCATCGCGCCCCCATCACCGCGCCATGCCACTCGCGTCTCGCGCACGCGCGCGCTGTGCGCAGAGCAGAGACACAGAAGAAAACGCCCTCGCGCACGGACGACGACGACGACGCAGTGACGACGCACGACGACGCGCGAACGAACGAACGAACGAACGAACGAACGAACGAACGAACGAAGACGACGTGAACCATCCCAAATGTTCTAAAACGGACCAGTCCCCCCACAGACTGATACATTAGTGGCGTCACATTGTACGCAATCGACCAATCACGACCACGCACCGAGTCCCCATCCCCGCGGGCCCATCGACAAAAACTCGACCCGACGACGCGCGCCCTCGTCACTTTGGTACACACCCGTCGACGCGCGACCTCCGTTTCGCACGCCAGACGCACGGAGCATTTAAAGCTCTTTCTTTCCACTCGATCTCTCCTCGATCACACACACACACATGATGTCGCTCGCCGCGAGACACGCCGCGATCGCGCGCCCGATGCCCATCGCATCGCGCGCGCGCGCGACCACGAAGCCGTCGCGCGCATCGCGCGTGGTCGTCAACGCCGCCGGTGCGGACCGCGAATTGTGGTACCCGGGCGCCAAGGCTCCGAAGTATTTAGATGGTACCATGGCTGGTGATTACGGTGCGTATCGCGCGTCGCATCGCGCGCACAAAGGAGAGCATCGCTGCGCCAGTGGCAAAGATACGCAACGATATCTTTGCCCCATGATTGTTGGTTTTGCCTTCGCGACTGGAGAGACGCGCCGCCGTGCGTTTGGGACTGACGGATGGGGTATGATTGTGTCTACGTATCGCACACGATGACAGGTTTCGACCCGCTTCGTTTGGGCGCGAACCCGGAAACGCTTCCGTACCTTCAAGAGGCTGAATTGATGAACGGACGGTGGGCGATGGCCGCCGTGACGGGTATCGCGTTTACCGACGCCGTGGGTTTGCCCAAGTGGTGGGAAGCTGGCGCTGCGGATTACGGCATTGACTTTAACACGCTCGTTGGCGTGCAAGTTGTCGCTATGGCTGTGCTTGAAGCTGCGCGTATTCGTGGTTTCCAACGCACGGGGGAATCTGGCGTGTTGAACTCGTTTCCGTTTGACCCGGCGGGACTGGACGCGCCGGATAAGCGCGTGAAGGAGATTAAAAACGGTCGCCTCGCGATGTTGGCGTTTTTGCACTGCGTGAGCTCCTACGCCGTCACTGGGTTGAGCCCGTTGGAAGGTTTGCAAGCGCACATGGCGAATCCGCAAGCGGTGAACATCTTTACGTCTGCGGTGGGTGGCGAAACCGTCGCCTTTGTCGCGTTTTGCTCGATGGCGCCGACGTTTTTGTTGGCGCAAAAGACGTTGGGCGACGGCAAGGAGGAGGAGTTCAACCCGATCCCGTGGTAAACACACACACACGTTATACACTTAGTTGGATTCGTGTTTAAACACTTGTAACATTGAACGCGAAACTTTTATATCATCATCATTTACATCAACTTACAACGACTCGAGCGTCGCGAGCGCGTCGGGACGCGAAACAAAATCAGACGCGCGCGCTCGCCTCGCTTTCATCATGTGAAAGCGCATACACGTAGCGTTTAGCGCGCGCGTCGTCACGCGTACGCATCACCGACTTCACGACGCTCGACGAAACTCTATCGAAAACTATTACCGCGCCACGAAAACACTCACGACGAAGAGCCGCCGCGAAGGGCGTCGACGCCGCGAAAAATGGCGTCGAAACTCGGCAGCGTCTTTGACTCCATTCGGCTAAACACCGTCGAACCGCCGTAATACACCTCGAACGCCCCAGTATTCATCGCATTCGCATGAATCATGTTCCCAACCACCCAAATCATTAATAACGCCTGCGTTTTCGTCTTGCGAAGCTCGAGCACGAGCGCAGGCGCGCGTTCGAGCGACACCCCGAGCGCGTCGAAATCAAGCAACGTCACGCACGCCAACATCACCTGCGCGAACATCACCGCCCGCGAGAGCGCCACCGCGAACGCTGGAGCTGGATAGTGTCCTCCGAGCACGGTTAACCCGGGGTATCGAGCCTCGACGGCGTCCTTCACCTGGACAAAGCCGCCACGAAAAGATCACGAGGTACAATACGCGATGAACATGTCGCGCGAATCCGTCGTCGTACGCGCAATAAAGTCGGCGATTTGCCCTGGGCGCGACGCTATGGCATCGTTATATACGTTATATACGTCGAGCGCCGCCAGGGACGTCACAGCGACGACGCCACTGACGAATGCGTGCGCTCGAGAGAGTCCCATGGAAGACGCGCGCGTCGCACACTGCCGCGCCATTATCCGACCCTTTCGTCGTCGACCACCGCCGCGGCGCGCGCGCACGGCGCGAGAGATGCGCGGCAGGCGCTCGTTCGATGCGCCCATGGCGTCATCCAGGCTCACGCCCGAGTCCAAGTCCGCGGTGGAGCGTTGGAGGCGCCACGCGGAGGGTGCGCACGCGAGCGCTGCGTCGGAAGTACTCGCGCGTCTCGGCGTGCTGGACGCCGAAAGCGGCCTGGGCGCGGGCGAAGTGAAGCGCCGGCGCGATGCGGTGGGCGTGAACGCGCTGCCGCAAGAGCCATCGACGTCGTTTTACGCGCTGGTGGCGAAACAGTTTGATGATGTCATGGTGAAGGTGCTCGTGGGCGCGGCGGCGACGTCGCTGGCGTTGGCGTTTTGGGATGGCGAGGGCGGGATGGAGGCGTTTTTAGAGCCGAGTGTGATTGTGGCGATTCTTGTTGCGAACGCCGCGGTGGGTGTGGCGACGGAGAAGAATGCGGAGAAGGCGATTGAGGAGTTGAAGACGTATCAGGCGGAGTACGCGACGTGCGTTCGGGACGGCGCCAAGCACTCGATTCCCGCCGAAGCTCTCGTACCGGGGGATATCATCGAGATTGCCACTGGGGAGAAGGTACCCGCGGATTGTAGGTTGGTGAAGATTCACTCTAATCAGCTTCGCATCGATCAGGCGTTGTTGACGGGTGAGAGCGGGAGCGTGGAGAAAACTGAAGACGCCGTGCGCCAGGACGGATGCGTGTTACAAGATAAGACATGCATGGTGTATAGCGGCACAGTCGTCACCGTGGGACGTGCGACGTGTGTTGTAGTCGGTACGGGCGTCAACACGGCGATTGGGAAGATTCAAAACACGCTCGAGCAGACGGTGGAGGATATGACGCCGCTGAAGAAGAAGCTTGACGAATTTGGGGAATTGCTCGGGAAAATCATCGCGGTGATTTGTATTTTGGTATGGGTGGTGAATATCGGGCACTTTGGAGATAAGGCGCACGGTGGGGTGATTCGTGGTGCAGTGTATTACTTCAAGATTGCAGTTGCGCTCGCGGTGGCGGCGATTCCTGAAGGGTTGCCCGCTGTCGTGACGACGTGTTTGGCGCTCGGCACGCGACGCATGGCAAAGAAGAACGCCCTGGTGCGGACGCTTCCGAGCGTGGAAACCCTAGGGTGCACGTCGGTGATTTGCAGCGATAAGACAGGGACATTGACATGCAATGTCATGACGGCCATGCGCGTGTGCGTGGTAGAGACGGTGAGTAGTGCGGAAGTGACCAACTATGCCATTCGCGGCGAGTCTTACGCAACGCACGGGGAAGTGTTGGACGCGCGCGGGATAGCGGTAAAACAGCCCGCAGATTCATCGGCCATGGCGAATTTAGCGATATGTTGCTCGATTTGCAACGACTCGACGTTAAAGTACGACAAAGACAAGGGAGTATTTGAAAAGATTGGTGAAGCGACGGAAATCGCGTTGCGCGTGTTGGCGGAGAAGATTGGCTTGCCGACGTCGGCGCGCGCGCCGCCGAAAGCTTTCGGGGATACCGCCATGCGAAGCACAGAGTATTGGGAACAAGAGTTTGTCAAACTTGCCACGGCAGAGTTCACGAGCGAACGCAAGCGCATGTCAACCTTGGTGAGCACGCAAAGAGAGGAGAGAATTTTATTCGTCAAGGGCGCGCCTGAAAGCGTTTTGGAACTCTGCACGTCGGTGATGTCCAACGCCACCGGTCGCGTCGAGCGAATGACAGATACCGTACGCGAACAGTTAATGATGCAGATGGAAGGCTTCGCCACCGATGCACTTCGAGTCTTGGCGTTCGCCATGCGCACGATGCCCAAAAATACCGACACGTGCGCCGAAGGCGATGAAGAGGCGCTCACATTCCTCGGACTTGTCGGGTTGATTGACCCGCCGAGACCAGAAGTGCGCTACGCGTTACAGACGTGCAAAGACGCCGGTATTCGCGTCATCATGGTCACCGGGGATAATCAGCAAACCGCCGAGGCGATTGCGGCGCAAATCGGGTTGAATGACCAATACAATTCGTTCACGGGAATGACTAAAATTTCAGACTTTCAAGGGCGCTCGTTTACGGGTGCGCAGTTTGAAGCGATGACTGAAATGCAGCGCGAGGACGCCGTGCGATCGATGTGCGTGTTCTCACGCGTCGAACCAGCGCAAAAGAGTACACTCGTCGAGTTGCTAAAGCGACAAGGTAATATCGTCGCGATGACGGGTGACGGCGTGAACGACGCGCCGGCGTTGAAGTGCGCGGATATCGGCATCGCCATGGGCAGCGGCACCGCGGTCGCGAAGGGCGCCGCAGATATGGTGCTCGCTGATGACAACTTTAGTACAATTGTCGAAGCCGTGGCCGAGGGTCGCGCGATTTACAACAACGCCAAGCAGTTTATTCGCTACATGGTGAGTTCAAACATTGGCGAAGTGGTGTGCATTTTCACCGCCGCCGCGCTCGGCTTTCCCGAAACGCTCGTACCCGTGCAATTGCTTTGGGTCAATCTCGTCACCGATGGCTTACCCGCCACTGCGCTTGGGTTTAATCGTGCCGATGGGGATATCATGAGTAAAAAGCCGAGAAGTTCCACCGAGCAAATCGTCGATCGATGGTTATTGATTCGTTACCTCATCATCGGCGTCTATGTCGGTTTCGCCACCGTGGGCTCCTTCGGTTGGTGGTACTTATCCAACCCCGATGGTCCGAATTTGACATGGGACCAGCTCACGCACGCGTCACAGTGCGAAGACACCGAGTGCGATGTCTTCAAAGATCGACGCCCGAGCACGATGGCCATGTCCACGCTCGTCTTGGTTGAAATGTTCAACGCGTTGAATTCGCTGAGCGAAAATCGCTCGCTCTTCACGCACCCACCGACCACGAACCTCTGGCTCGTCGGCGCCATCGTGATTTCCATGTGGCTTCATTTCGTCATCATGTACGTCCCATCGTTTGCGAAGACGTTCACGATTTCCGCGCTCAGCGTGAACGAATGGAAAGCCGTCTTTTGGTATTCCATTCCCGTCATCGCCATCGACGAAGTCTTAAAGTATTTCACGCGCGCGCACAACGCGAAGCGTAGATTCTGGTCCCTGCGCCGCGGTACGAGTGGCGGTGCCGATATTCTGCCCCGCTCGCGCTCAGCCGTGATGAAATCCGCGCCGTAAATGACCAAGGCATCGTCGTGAGTAGCGACTCTTGTAAAACACACACAAAATCACAAACCATCACTCACAGTCGGCAGTCACTCGCGCGCGCGTGCGCCACGGCGACAGCGGCGGCGCGAGATGGCCCGCCGCACCGCTGCGCGCGCGTCCGCGTCTGCGGCAAAGGCGGGGTCGACGGCCAAGACGCTCGACGTGACGCGCAAGCACACAATCTTGATGCTGAGCGACTTTTTCTTACCATCCGTCGGTGGCGTCGAGTTGCACATCTACGCCCTCGCCATGCGGCTCCGCGCGCGAGGACACAAGGTGGTCATCTTCACGCATGCCTACGGCACTCGCGTGGGCGTGCGATGGATCACGAACGGGGTCAAGGTGTATCACGCGCCGCGCGTCGTCATGTATGACAACTGCACATTTCCAAACTTTTTGGGGGCGTTTAAATTATTCCGCAAGGTGCGTGCAACGCGCGCGTCTCTCGCGCGCATCGCGTTGCGCGTCGTTCATGTGTGCTGTTTTCGACACTGACGTCACGAGGACACGCACGATTGTCCAATATCCTCTCGCGTAGGCGTGCATTCGAGAAGGCGTAACCGTCGTCCACGCACACCAAGGGTGCACATTCGCGCACGAAGGCATATTATACGCGCGCACGATGGGCATGAAGTGCGTGTTTACTGATCATTCATTATTTGGATTCGCGGACGTTGGTGCGATTCATACGAATAAGTTGTTGGATATGACGCTGGCGGATACACAGCACGTGATTTGCGTCAGTCACACGGCAAAGGAGAACACGGTGTTGCGAAGCGGATATTTACTCGGCGGTGAGCCTGGATTGGCGCCTGAGCGCGTGAGCGTGATTCCTAACGCTGTAGATTCGACGATGTTCACCCCGGATGTGAGCCGTCGCGCGAAAGGTCGAATTACTGTGGTCGTGACGTCGCGACTCATGTATAGAAAAGGCATTCATCTCCTGGCTGGAGTCATTCCGCGCGCGTGTCGCGCGCACGCAAATTTAGATTTCCTCATCGCCGGCGATGGTTCCATGCGTGGACACTTGGAGAAAGCGGTGTCGGACGCGGGGTTAGATTCGCGGGTGACGATTCTCGGGCACGTCCCGCACGATGGCGTGGCGGATGTCCTGCGTCGAGGAGACATTTTCCTCAACGCGTCGCTCACCGAGTCTTTTTGCATCGCGGTACTCGAGGCGGCGTCATGCGGCTGCCTCGTCGTCGCCACCGCCGTCGGTGGCGTCCCGGAAGTTCTTCCAGAAGATATATTATTCTTAGCCAAGCCCGACGTGCAATCCCTGCTCGACGCGCTCGATCGTTGCCTAGTCGCGCTTCCAAACGCCGACGTGGACACAATTCACAAGCGCGTCAAGGCTAATTATAACTGGGATGACGTCGCGCGGCGCGTAGAGGTCGTGTACGCGCGCGCACACGATACGCACGATACGCACATGGGTCGATTTTTTCGCATCTATCGACGAGGCGTGGTGTTTGGCAAGATGCTCTGGTGCGTCTCCGCCGTCGCGCACGTGTGGCTTAGAATGTTGGAATGGTTGGAGCCCGCGAGTTCGATCGAGCTCGCGCTCGATTTCGGCGACGACGACAACGCGTACGATGAAAATAATACCAATCATCGTGCAATGGTCAAAGCGTCAAAATGCGCGCGGAAAGTGTAGGTAATTTGGTAGTGTAAAGTTAAAAGTACAAGTACAACGACGACGTCAAAAGACGCCGGCCGAGCTATACGTAATACACGCGACTAGAACTATTCCACGCAGTTGAAACACTTCTGCGCGGCATCCAACACCGCCGCCGTCCACACTGCCGAGTATCTAAAATCTCCAAATAAAACCATAGGCGCCTCGCCTCGCGCGCGCAGGCAAAGAATCTGAAACCAAACATCCGTCGTCGACACCGCCTCGCGCGTCGCAAACGCCTCGATATCCTCCGCGGGTATCAACACCGACCGTCGACCGCCGAACCACGACACGGTATCGACGCACAGCCCTATATGACGCACCAATCGTGCCTCTTGCGCCCGCGTACCGAGCGTCCACGCGCACACGAACGCGACGAACGCCACTGACGCGACGGAGGACGTCCCAACCGCCGCGCGCCACGCGAACGTCACCCCCAACGCCAGCGCGCGCCAGCGAAACACTCGAGACGCGCTGTACCGCATGACAATCTCGTACTCGCGCGCGTACCCTCGCGACGACGGCGGCGACGACGACGACGACGCGCTGGCATCGTCCACGACTCCCACGCTGAGCTGCGCGCCGATGGCGTCATCCACGTACACCCGCTGACGCCCCGCCCCGCCGCGCCCAGCGCCCATACCGCCCGCAGTGCGCGCCCGCGAGCACCGCCACGCGCGTCCCTCGCCCCCGCGCGCGCGCCTCGCGCCCGTCGCGTCGACGAATGCGCACCGCGACCGCGGATGCGCTCGGACTCGAGCGTCATTCCGCGACGCCACGACGCGCATCGGTTCGCCCCCCATGTGCGCGCACGCGAGCGCCCGAACGCGCGCGAGCGCCGCCGCGTGCGTGCTCCTGTGTCTCCTCGCGTGTTCGCGCGCGGTGTGCGGGGTAGAAATTGACCTCGTGCACCGCGGTGACGGCGCGATCGATGACATGAAGTGCATCTCGGAGGAGATTCACGCCAACGCCGTGGTGCTGTTTACGTACGACACGGTGCGCGCGGAGGATAAGGTGAGCGTGACGCTATTCGACGCGAATGGCAAGGTGATATATGAAAAGGTGGACGCGGGGAAAGGGGCGTATGGGTTTACGAGCGTGACTGATGGCGATCATCGCGCGTGCTTTTACAACGCCGAGCTGTCGTCGATGAAGCACGGCGCGGAGAAAGAAGACGCTTTAGCCAAGCACAGAATCAAAGTGGATTGGAAACACGGCGTTGCGGCATCAGAATGGAAGAAATTGGCCAAGGCGACGGATTTGGATGCGTTTACGAGGACGTTACGATCGCTGGAATCGGATTTGCAAGAGGTGCACGAAGGCATGTTGGCGCTGCGCGCGCTCGAAGCGGATATGCGAGACATGAACGAAGCGACAAACACTAGAGTTGCGGTGATGAGCGTGTTAAGTTTGACGGTATGCGTTGGAATGTGTGTTTGGCAAATTGTCTACCTTCGTTCGTTCTTTGAGCGTAAGAAATTATTGTAATTGTTTAATCAGACTCGTCGAGCCGACGAGTTTTGGTGATTCACCTAGGATTGGACGCGTCGAGGACGCGGTTGGACGACGCGTCGTCTGCATTCGTGTATAGCCGCGTGTCATCGATTCATGACGCGCATGTGCGCATACGCAGTACACCATGCAATATTACCTTTTATATGTGTCCATCATCGTCGTCACGCGGCATTCCTGGCGCTCGCGAAATGCATCTAAAAAAAAGTCAAAATAAATCCACGAGAGACGTAACACCCAAGTGTGCTGAACAACCGCATTGGTACGCACGCACGCGCCGCCGACGACATCGAACGTCGCGAACCGGGCGGAACACGACACGAAACGCTTTGCCGTGCATATCGCAATGTCTACTGAACGCGCGACGTTGATTCCGGCGCACGCGAGAGGGATGACGCAAGAGGATGACGATGCGATCGATGGTGGCGAGCGTCGGGCAACTTCGCGCGCGACGATCGCTATCGCCGCGCTTTCTGGGGCATTACTCGCATCGTGCGGGTTAAACGTGACGCAGTACGCGTCATCGCGCGGTGTGACGAATGCTGCGGCGCTGGGGGTGTCGTTGGCGGCGCCGAAAGGGTTGTCGCGAGAAGCTCGGGACGCGGCGTGCGGAGGCGCGTCTTCATTTAGTTTGATGTGCGTCGGCCAGCACGGTGGTGCGAACGAGGCGCGCTTGGGATCTTGGCGCGCGAGTGCGGCGGCGTTAGGTGACGCACAACATCCCGCGACTGGACCCATGCGGTATTGCCGCAAAGACACGTGGTTGTTGTCGTGCTTGTTTTACAAGGCTAACATCAACGACGAGGCGACGGATTGGAGACACGTCAAGGATGAATGCGATGGTGAGATTGAGTGCGATGGGGTGAATAAGTACTGGACGAGTGACTTGTGGCATATCGCGTCGAGTGGAAACGCAGATGGGTGCGATGCGGCGTTGAGCGATGGTAAGGGTACGGATGCGAGCTCTTTTTACAAAGAGGGCTCCTCCGGTTGGCGCGCGTACGCCGCCGAAGCCGGTGGCGATGGATCGTGTAAGGTTGTCAACGAGTGGGGTAACATTTAAAACATCCCACGTGAGCGCATATACATTTATTGGCTCGCTATCGTCATACACACACACACACACACATTTGTACATAAAAAACAAAGTCAAATATCTATTCCAAAAGCGAACCGTCCTTCTACTACTATGGTTCGTCGTGCTAGTTGTTTTGTGAAAATGTATGAGCGCACTTTGGACACTCATAAAACACCGTCTGGCCTTCGTCCGCGCTCCGCAGCTGCATGGTGTAAAAGTCCAATCCCCTGTGTTCGCACTTTGGACACTTCTCATCGACTGTGGCGCGTTCGCGTAACACCTCCTCTTGCTCGCCGACTTTCGAGCCGTCTGGGTTTCGCGCCTCGACGCCGTGATTGAAACGAAACTCTTTCGGCCCCGCCGTGAGTTTGCGCTCGCGCTCGCCGAAAGCTACAACATATCATAAATACACGACACCACGTCAGTCTACGGCGAAGCACGCATGGAAAAAGCGTCCCAAACCTGGCGGCTCTCGCATTCGCGCCACCAACGTCGTCATCGCGCGCACATTCGCCATCGCACGCGCCGAGCGCGGCGCCGCAATCATCAACACGCACCTTCATCTAACGTGTGCGATTTACCGCATCCGTCGCACGCCAACGTGGACGCTTGCGTTCGCAGCCGCAACGCCGTGCCGCAGCGACCACAAAACCCGTTCCCACTCATCGCGCGCGCGCGTCACTCGCGCGCGGTCGACGATGCGGCGACGATGACGACTAAGCCGTTTTCGTTCGTCGTTCACGACCGCGCGCAATCGTGCGATGGGCGGCGCGGCGACGCGCTGTGTTTGCGCGTGCGCGTGAGTGCGGGAACGCCATTACCATGCCGCTCGCATCGACGCCGTCCGTGCGGCGGCACGCGAGCGGGAAGGAGGAGCCGCACGCCGGCGCAACGACGCTGAGAACGCCCGGAACGACGACGACGACGACGACGTCGACGAGCGGGAGCGAGCGCAAGACGCTCGGGAGAACGCCGACGGTACATCTGGGACGATTAGAGCTCATATCTTGGCTCAACCGCGCGCTCAATGCGGACTACGCGAGCGTGCAGGAGTGCGCAGATGGCGTGGCGTATTGTCAACTTTTAGACGCACTCCATCCTGGGAAGGTGGCGCTGCATAGATTGGATTTTAATGCGCGATTCTTGGGCGATTGTGAACGCAACGTCAAGACGCTTCGGGACGCGATGCGCGCATTGGATTTACAAGTAGATGTCGATTTTGACGCCCTGGCTAGTGGGAAATTTATTGTACGTGTGTATGCGTGCGTGCGTGTCGTGTGAGTCGACGTCGTTACGTCGCTCGCGCGCTCGAAGCGCGCGAAATTATCGATTTAGTCTACGAAACCAACCGACTGACGCGTCACCCGTACGCGACGCAGGAAAACAACAACCTTTTGCGATGGTTTCACGCGTACGTCATCGCCCACGGATCATCGGCGTTAGATTCGTACGATGCGTACGGGGCGCGCGTGCAGGCGCAGAAAATGAAGGAAAAGTCATCGACGAGTCGAACGCCGCTGAAAACTCAAACGATGTCGCCTCGGGACGCGTCTGGACGCGGCGCTGTGAGCGATAACGCCGACCATAGCGCGAGTATCGAGCGCGAGCGCGGCGCAGCGATGGTATTATCTACGCCACTCGCGTCGTCATCCAACGCCGCACACTTTAGCACGCCAGGATTAAGCGGACACTTGGTCCCGAATGACGTCGCCGTCGTGAGCGAGATGGAACGTCGAACATCCGGCGCGGATGAATTCGCCTTCTCACCCGCCGCCGAACCACCCGCAACGCCAGCCGCACCGCGCGCGCTGACGTACGATACCGCGCCGGCGACGCCACAGGCGTTCGGCGGCGCCAGCGGCGACCGACCAATCGCGCGAGCGCGCGACGCCGACCCATCCAAAGCGCCCGCGCGTTTGACATCCGGACGCCGTCCCCTCGATCGCTGGGCCACGAAAGCCCGCGAAACACTCGACGCCCGCAAAGCATCGAGCGAGCACACTGTCCCAGAACACGTCTACGAAGAAGAAACCACGTCCACGTGCTGTGGATGTTTCATCGTATCCAGAAAACTCACGCGAAGTTCAATCGCGCCGACGTAACCGTCGCGCGCGCGTCACACATTTGACGCAATAGAGCATCGATTCCGCGCACCATTCGCGCCGAGCGCGCGCAGAGCACACCCATGTAATGTATACTATCCTTTCGTTGTCCTTCTTGATGCACACGATCGCGGTGGTCGATGCGTACGCGCGTATCGATTGCAAATCGAACGCCGAATACCCTGACGCACCCTGACGCCCACAATGCGCGGCATCGCATTCAACCCCGTCACTCTGCGCCACGCACGGTGCTCGTGCGCCCGGGCACGCGCGTCACACTCAGGTACGACACGCTTCGAACGTTTCGACGCGCGAATGGCGCGAATGCGTGACGCGCGACGCGCGGACGGGGCGCATTGTCGGCGTCTCGGATGCCGCGAGACGGCGCGGAAAGCCACGGCGCGATGGCGCATTGCGCGCGCATCGCGCGTCACGCGCGCGTCGCGTGCGCGCGAGTGCGCGGAATGTGTTGGCGCATGATGCATGTTGGGTCGTGCGAGGCGATGCGCGGCGTGTGCGGCGAGGGGAGGGGTCGGAGGGTGCGCGCGGGTGTGAATTCTGACTCCAATTGAGCGTAGATCCTGGCGTTCATTCGCGTTTACTTTCGACGTCGTCGTCGCCGGCGGCGGCGGCGGTGCTTTCGCACGCGATGACTGACCGCGTCGTGTTTCGTGTGTTTCGCGTGATTTCTCGCACAGGGAGTACCATCGCCTGAGCACGCGTTGAGCGCAGACTGTTACGCTGAGTTTGTTGGACATGGACGAGTTTCCTACGAGCGCGTTGCTTCCCGGGAAGCAACGCGCCGCAGCGGTGCCGAAACCATTAGAAATTCCTGTGCGTGATGACCAAGATGTTGTTGCGCCTGTGGTGGCGGTGGCGGCGGTGACGAGAGCGGAAACGCCGTCGGAGGATGTGGAAGCGGCGCGGACGCCACCGACGCGAAGCCCGGGACACCAGCTCACGAGCGGTACTTCGGAACCTAGTCCACCGGATAGCGATGAGAAGGATGGGACCGCGACGAGGACGACGACGACGGCATTACCGAGTCCGGCGTTCACAATTCCAACTCCGCGAGGGGTGGAGCAGATGAGCCCGGATGTTGTGCAGCAACCGCGGCGGCAACCGATGGCGCCGCGCATCGTCATCGACGGCAAGACCACGGTACAATGTTGTTTCTGCGGACGTAATAGTCAAGGAAGCGCGGCGATGAAGCGACACATCTACGCTTCATGTCAAGCAAAACCCAAGGTGGCGGATAAAATGGCCATTGATGCGATCATTGAGGAGTATCTCGTCAAGAATTACAACACAGAGACGCCAGCGGTTGAAAAGATGCGTCAGCGCGTGGACCCGGATGAAACTGAGGAGGATAGCGACTCAGATGACATTGGTCGACGATCTGATGAGGCGCGTATTAAACAAAAGAATGCTTCAGCGGCATACCTCGATGAGGACGATGAAGAAGAGGATGTTCGGGAGGACATGGCGCGACGCATGGCACTCGCCGCGAGTGCGGATGTCGAAGAGGAACAACCCGTGCCGCCGGCGACGATGACGACCACGATGCCGGGTAAGCGAGAGCGTCGACCTTCGGCAAAGCTTGCGAGCGCATCAAATGGAGCTCTCAACATTACCGCGCCGAAGATCGCACCGAAGACTACGCAGCCGCCGATGGTTGCGGATGTATTGACGTGTGCAAAGTGCGGCGTTTTCACGACGTTGAAACCGGTGGGACTAAAAATACACATGACAAAGTGTAAGGCGTCAGTGCCCGCACCATCGACCGAGCAACCGTTGTCCAGCAAAATGGTTCAGAAACGATCGCACGCGACGACTTTGACCAAGATGAACACGACGAGAAAGCGACGAAAGTGCTTGCTCAGCGATGAGCAGGCGTGCGCGCACGTGAGTCGAAACGCGGCGGAATTGGTGGCCCACATGCTTGATCACGGAGTAGAAGTTGTGTTCGGGTTCGGGGCGAAAACAAGCACCATCGACGGAGATGAAGACGTTGTTGAAGTGCCCGAAGTCTTTTCGAGAGGACGGACGACAACGACGACGACACTCAAAGTGCACTGGGCCGCGCGAAAGTGCACCATGTGTTCGCACGAAAAGTTTGATTCGCGCGAAGAATTGTGCGCGCATTACTTGAACGAACATGGATACGAGGTGGGAAGCGCAATGAAGACACCAACGAGTGCTGCGATTGCAAAGTCGCAGCGATCGTCTTCGCTGACGCGACCGCAACGTGAAAAACGAACGACTCTGCGTTACGCGCGCGAGTCAGAGTCACCGCCGCCCCCAAAATCTCCAACTCCGACTGCTCAAGTGCCGCCATTACCGACGGCGAAGGTGTTGATTGGCGCCGAGCGTAATTGCGAGTACTGTTCTTTCAATTCAGGTTCGTTTAGAATGCTCAAAACGCACTATAACAAGGTACATGGGATCGACGTTGAGGTGAGCGAAACGACACCGGTGGAGACGATAGCGCAACATACGGTACAGAACGTGGCAATGCAGCAGCGCGAGACCGTGATTAAACCAGGTGACCAGGCGTGTTCTTGCCACTGTGGGCGGGAATTTCCCAGCATAAGAAGTCTCAAGGCGCACAAGCGTTGGTGCAAACCATCAGCGGCGCGCGGTGTTGTTGAATCTGGCGGCGCTGCAACAGAAGTTGAAGATGAGGTGCAAGAAACCATGTGCGAAGAAATCGGTTCGGATGGTGAAGACGTATCGCAGCCTTCTGAGACAGCTTGGACGATTTTGAAGACAGAAACGACATGTCCGCAATGCCGCGACGAGTTCGACGAGCACAAGACGCTCATCCATCACATGCACAAGGAACACGGGATTAAAAGGCTCAAGGTTGTTGAAGCCATGCCGAGAAGTGAGGCGCCAGGGTCAAGTAAGAAGCGCGGTCTTCCGGTGACAAGTGTGCAACACGATACTTTACCTTCAACCAAGCGCATTTTGACTCGGTACAACAACGACAACGTCAGCCTCGCCATTGCGCCAGCGTCAAACGAGCTCGTCATGACGAGGTTGGCGAGCGGCGAGACTGTTTCAGCCGATGTGGTTAATCAGTTGATGGCTAAACTTGAGCAGCAGCAATCGAGAATCACAGCTTTGGAACGAACGTGCAACGCAATGAAAACACTCGTGGATCCGTTCAACGCTGGGGCTAAGATTCAACGCATACATATTGACGAACAATCGAGCTCTTCTGGTTTTGCGCCAATCACCACATTTGGTCGACTCGTGTGGCTCACGAATGTCTGTGCGGCCAACTTGGAGTTGCCAGTCGAAGAGCAGATGCAAGAAGCGTTGGAGTATTTGGTGCAGCTTCTCGTTCGTGCGGGTACCGACGTTTTACATTTGATCAGCATTAAGATTTACCTGAGTGACAACCGTGACATGGGTCCAGTCGTGAAAGTCTGGGATGACTTTTTCACCAAGCTCGGTATTCCACCGAACGATCGTCCGGTTCGAAATACCGTGATTTCTCATGGGTTTTCTAAGCATCGCTTGATGAAGGTTGAGTTGCACGGCCACGCCGTGCTGCCTGGCCCCAATGAAACGGCGCTTGCCAAGGGTGTTCCTTGATCCGAGTCGTTGTATTACGTGCGCACGCGCGCGCGTATCGTCGTCATTACGGGGATGCGCGCTGTACGATAGAAATGAACAAATAAATGATGTAGTCTTTTTTAAACAACCAATCGAACTGAATTTTTCACAAGGTTAATATAATAAACCAAGGCGCGTGTGTTTGTGTACATTTTAATTTTGGGTGGTATTCGTGGTACTCTTGTCCCCGACTGGAGCGAGCAGCATGGTCATAGAGTTACCCTCCATATTCGGTCGATTTTCCACCGTGGCCAAGTCACCTACGTCTTCTACGAATCGATCAAACATTTCTCGTCCCAATTCCCGGAAGTCGTTCTCCCGACCGCGGAACTGACAAATCACCTTGACCTTGTCCCCGCCAGATAAAAACTTTTGCGCCGCACGGAGTCTCACCCCGTAATCATGCGTATCGATATTATAACGCATCTTCAACTCCTTAATATCCACACGAACCGCAGCAGCCTTCTTTCTCGCCTCACGATCCTTCTTTTCCTTCTCGTACTTGTATTTAGAGTAATCCATGATGCGCGCGAGCGGCGGGTCGGCATCCGGACTCATCACCACCAAATCCAATCCCGCCTCCTCCGCGCGCTCCAGCGCCTCATCCGTGCTCATCACACCAATCATCTCCTTGTTCTCATCTAATACCCGTAACTCGTCGAATTCAATGTCCTCATTCCGCATGGGGCCTCGGTCCATCGTCGGTCGCCCGCGTCCGCGCCCGCGCCCGCCTCGCCCGCGTCCGCCCCCGCCTCGCCCGCGCCCACCACCGCCTCGTCCGCGCCCGCCACGACCTGCGAATCGCGCTTCGACGACTACTGCGCGTCGGTCGCGCGCCAACGTCACCGTCGCGGGCGCTTGTGCGCAC
>Ga0181552_10001634_pt1 | contig 16987 bp, 17 predicted proteins | sample 011ome_18_FD_130583 | JGI IMG/M metagenome (GOLD analysis project Ga0181552, IMG submission 130583) | Coastal salt marsh microbial communities from the Groves Creek Marsh, Skidaway Island, Georgia - 011501BT metaG (megahit assembly) | ecosystem: Environmental > Aquatic > Marine > Intertidal...
AATGGAAGAGACATGTAAAATAGGCAAAATTACGTCCACCTGTATAAGCGGGTCAACCGATGAAATAGGAGACACCAAACTCATAATTAGAAAATATGTCAATGATAAAGAGACTGATATCGACCATGCTTTGACAGGTGATATATTAGGTGAAAGCAAGGGTGGTACAATTGACGGTCAAAGTGGAAATACAACTCCTCTTTGTCCTATAAGTAGCTTTATATTTTCTACTCCTCTCGAGTTGGAACAAGATACGAAATATGTAGTACAAATTGTCCCTGGTTCAGGTGCCAACGTATATTTTCAACGCAATGATCTACCCGATGATTACATAAAACGGTACGATAATGGACAAGCTTATGATATAAATGGATACAATCTCACTTATGACAGAGAGACCTTGATGAAAATATATAAAGTTGAAGAAAATACTAACAGTTTATTATTTAACACCAGTGGCACAGGTTCATCGTCGGGTTGGTCACAACTGAGTACAAATATCACACAAGATCAAAATAAAAATATATCAGAAGGAGCTAAGCTATCAGAAAATGGTAAGATAGTTGCGATTGCGAGTTATACAGGGTCAGAATACAAGGTAAGGGTGTATGAATATAATGGAACAACATGGGAACAATTAGGAGATAACCTCCCAATACCTGATGAACCAGAAGACGGGTTATCAATAAATATTTCATTGAGTGGAGATGGATCTGTCATAGCGATTTATAGATCTACCTTTAACGGAATGTATCAGGGGAAAGTTGTGATTTATAAATATAAATCTGACTCTTGGATTAAGTACGGTGATGAAATTGTGGCCATTGTAAACGGTAACAGATATGAAAATCAGTATGCAGTATCCTTATCTTTTGATGGAGATATTATGGCTATTGGCATCAACTGGGAAGATAACCCACCAACAGATTACTCAAAAGATTATGTCGCTGTATATAATTATGCTGATGCTGATGATAACTGGGGCTCCCCGACATATATACCTGGTATTATGGATAAAGATGTAGACGGTATAACGGCAACAGATAATAAATATTTCGCGAGTACAATTTCGTTATCTTCCGATGGAAAGACGGTGGCTATTGGATCCACATGGACACTTTTTGACGACAACCCGGAATCGGGAAGGGTAGATATACACCGATATGACGGGATAGAGTGGAAACAATTGGTAACCTTAAAGGAGACTGATGATGATGGTGGTGTAGGTGCTAATTTATTTGGTATGAAACTATCATTATCTTCTAATGGTAATACGGTGGTAATCTCTGGAGGGTATGGAGGGTCAGATACCGGAATATATCCTAAGATCCAATATAAAGTTTATAGATCAGATAATGATTGGGAGCAATGGGAGCAATTGGGAAATACTATTTCTACAGATATGACGCTTACTTTTGTTTTGGAGAGTTGTGTTATATCGTCCGATGGTAATACGGTCGCTATTATTGACAGAATGCCTTATGTTCGCGTGTACTCGTTTACGGAGTTCACCTCGAATATGGAAGGCAATTATACTATTATAACTGATGGCAGTGATCCCGAAATCGGCACCTCATACTGGACACAGATCGGCGAGGATATTAATATAGCTATGTATGGTTTTGGATCAGATGCAGATTCGATGACTGTTGTGGGAACGGTGGATGGAACGGAGACACTTGCATACAATTATACTCCAATTAGTTATAGTCCAATTAGTTTTACCCCTTCAGACTGGGACGGACTAACTTATCAACCAGTAGATGTAGATATTGTAATCAGTTATGAAGAAGGTAGCATCGTATCGTTACGATCAGGAACTCTTGAATTTGCTTTTTCTAGTAGTCCAGATGTTGTTAGGCTAAGTGTAGAACTTAGCAGTGACAATACTACTATTAATAATAATATAGTTACCATTAGTCAACCAGGATTGAATTACAACTATTTCTACAAGTTCACAGTTAGTGAAGGGGCTTTCAATGTAAACAACGGAATAAGCTCTACGATAGGTCCACGAACTATTAGAACCGAATTAGAGTCTCAACCAGAACCTGAACCAGAGCCCGAACCCGAACCAGAACCTGAACCAGAGCCCGAACCCGAACCAGAACCTGAACCAGAGCCAGAGCCAGAACCTGAACCCGAACCTGAGCAGCAAAATACCTTTACCGGGTTTCAAATTTCAGAAATTGAATTTTATGACGCCGATGACAACATCATCCAAATAGTAGCTTCTGGAAAGGAACCTCAGAATTTCGATGGTACGGCAAATAACGTAGAAACCAACAGCATAGAAAATTCGTATGACCAAGATCAAGATACCAAATATTCATCTAGATCGGTAGGTACTATATTTTATTATTTGGAGGAAGACCCGGTGAAGTATAGATGGAAATCAGCAAATAACAACAAGGAAGTTGGAGGAACTCTCATTAATTGGAGCGCAACGAAAGGAGACGATAAATATTTGCTTTTTAATGAAAACCATCTGGGTGAGGATGACCACATAAATGCCGAAAATCATACATGGTATCCTCGCGATGGTAGTTACTATCCATTGACGGAAAGATTAGAGAAAGATGTCATAGCGGTATTTCGAGGTGAGTCAAAAAATGAATATTCTATTTGGAACCACCAACCTAGATCAAATTCGTACGGTATGGAAATCACACAGTCTTCATATCAAACACTTGATGACACACAAATTCCCACGACAGGAGCCCAGCAATTCGACGGAATTGCCATTGTAGAGATCATTCAAGCATTAGAGGATCACCACGGACCGGATGAATTGTACCGACTTTATTTTGCTTCGAATGATCACTATGCCTATGCACAAAAATCTAGCTCATCTCAGTCAGTCGAGGACATTTTATATAGTAATACTAATTCATTGAGCGTTAATAGAGACCCGTTGAGCATTCAGGAAAACGATGATCAACATCAAGGGAAAAGAGTGTATTGGACCCTTTTGTCTGATGAGTTTATTCAAGAACCAGAGCCAGAGCCTGAACCAGAGCCAGAGCCTGAACCAGAGCCAGAACCGGAGCCAGAACCAGAACCGGAGCCAGAACCGGAACCGGAACCAGAGCTTGAATGTATATATCCAAATACGCAACCAGTCTACAACCAAGGACGCTCTACTGGATTGGAATCCGATATTTATACCGAAGTCACCCCAGAACAAGCTGATCAACGTAGAAAGGAAGAAATTCTACAATATAAAAAGAATGCATCGAATTTAACCAAGAAGCAACAACTTGCCAATATATATCGTGGTCGATCACCTCTTCAAAGAACATGGGGTACACAAAGTCAAGGTCAAACAAATCCAAATACCCAAGGTTTAGAAAGAAGGGGAAATACACTTATTTTCCCCGCACAAACGAGCATTATTAACAATACTCCGTTGTTGCGTTATAAAAAGAAGTATCAATACAATTAAAAATTTCCTCGAAGTTGAGAACTTATTGAGCAATTGAAAAAAAATTGAAATGTTTTTCTAGAATATATGTAGCATCAAAAAATGAACCAATACAGTATCCAAAACAACAACGAAATCAACGCACCTATCAACATGAATATTTTCAAAGTAATGAAAATGGTAACTCGTGAGGAGAAGCATTTGTTCAAGGAAATGAACACAGAACTTAGCAGACTAAGTTCCTATCATGTGAGAAAGCATTACTATCCTAATCGTTTGGATGCGTGGAATGCCGAATATCGAGCCATCGAGCATAATTATCGGACGCAAATTCATTCAATGATTGGTGAACGCGAAAAGCAAGAACGCATCGAGAAGGAGCAACAATCATTACATGACGCCGCAGAAGGTCTCATCAAGATGCAGAGATCTCGTAGAAAGAGAACACCTGTGCTGAAAGATGCACCTCTCAGACGATCTACCAGAATCAAGGCACAGCAAATGACGTAGGCAAAACAATAAAACGAAAAAACATGTATAAATTGTATATTTTTTCATGTTACGTTATTTTCGCGAATAATTTATATTTCTATTTAGTATGCCTTCCAAAAAGGCGAAGGCGCAAGAAAGAGCAGCACAAAAAGACAAATATAATATTGAACAAGAAGCCAAACAGAAAGAGGAAGAGGCATGGGAACTGGGGACAAATAAACGAGCACAAAGAAGAGAAGCGGAAAAAAATGCAAAATATGATGAGAAACAACAACTTGCAAGAGAGGTGAAGGGATTATTAGATGCAGAAAACGAAGATCTTGAAAACATCAAGAGGCCAAAAAATAAGAGGGTAAAAGGAGATTCTTTGGATTTACTATATAAAAGTTTAGCTGATACTCCTAAATCAAAAGCGCAAATATCCAGAGACAACGCAAAGGAAGAAGCAAGAAGACGCGAAGAAGAAAAAAATCAACGCTTAGAGCTGGAACGCGAAAAGGAAGTTGAATATATGAAAAAAGGTATGGTCGTTCAAGACCAACTAGATGATAGGAATAATGAACAAAACTATGTAGATGATAGTCTTTCTATAACAGGGATCGACGAAGCTATTCACATGTTGAATGAAGAAGCAGTAGTCAGTAAAAATGTGAAGGCTTTATACAAGGCGTTTTATGATGAACAAATCGTATTATTAAAGGGAAATATTCCTGGATTGCGACTAAGTAGTTATAATGACAAAATTGCCAAATTATGGAAACAAAGTCCGATGAACCCGCATAAAATTAAAATTAAAATCATAGGCTTAGTGGTCTAGTGGTATGATTCCTGCTTTGGGTGCAGGAGGCCCGGGGTTCGATTCCCCGCTGAGCCCAATAATAAATAATATGAAATCAAATATAAATTCATATTATTTTAAATTCTAAAGACCTTTAATTTTATAGACGTCATCTATTTTTTCCAAGGCATATATGTAACAAGCTTCACGTAGAGAACAGTCATATTTATTTGCTACGTCGACTATTTTATGATATGTTTGTTGCATCTTTTTATCCATTTTTTCAACTACTTCTTCTTGATGCCAATATTCTCCAGATCTATTTTGTAACCATTCGAAATAACTTACCAATACTCCTCCGGAATTAGCCAATACATCAGGAACTACTTGGATATTCTTTTCTTTTAAAATAGGCTCTGCGCTTTCTGTTATTGGTCCGTTGGCACCTTCCACAATATGAGAGCATTTCAAGGTGCGAGCAATATTCTCATCAATTTGGAGTTCTAATGCGGCAGGAATAATAACATCGCATTCCTTGGCAAAAAACTCTTCCTTTGTTAGCATACTGTCACTAATTCCTTGAATACTACCAGATTGTTTTTGCAGTGATTGTAAATCAGTGAAACATTCCTTCCGATTCGATACATCGTAATATCCTGTATGGTCTCCAACGGCAAGTAATTTCATCCCGTGAGCCTCGAGTGTTTTGATGGCATATGAACCCACATTTCCACATCCTTGAACGATGAATGTTTTGCCGTATGTCGAATTATTAAATGCTTCGCGGACACAAAGTGCCACTCCATATCCCGTGGCTTCTTCCCTCCATAAACTTCCGCCTCCAGGTATGGATTTTCCTGTATAGGTAGCCTGTGCGTCGAATATGTTTTTTGAAATCTTACTTTGTTCATCAACCATCCAATCCATAATTTGAGAATTAGTACCCACGTCAGGCGCGGGAACGTCTTGTTCGGGACCTATATATCCTGATAACTTTGATGCGAATTTTCTCGATAATTCTTGCAATTCTGCTTTGCTATATTCGGATGGTTTGATGGTAATACCTCCCTTTCCTCCACCATAAGGCAAATCTTGGACGGCACATTTTATGGTCATCCACGTGGCCAATGCGGTGACCTCTTCCATGTCCACATTTTGGTGAAATCGTAAACCACCCTTGAAAGGACCCAACGCATTATTATGTTGAACCCGAAACCCATTCACCACCTCGATAGATTTGTCATCGCGGAGAATTGGGAAATTTACTTGAATTGCGTTTTGTGGATGTTGTATCATACGGTAGGTGCTTTCACGCACATTCGATTTATTAAAAGCATTTTTGAGCTGAGATTGTAATGTTTTTATTACATTTGGCATAAACGTATATATAAATACATAAAATAATATACACAAAAATAATACGCAAAACGAGTGTAAAATAAAAAATTGGTTTACAAATACATTTTTAACAAACATCGAGAACGGAGCGCAATTCTTTTTTCATTCGCATTTTCTCTTCCATATAATTATCCATCGAATAGACATCATTCTTGCGATCTATATCCATCATTTTAAATTTGAAGACATGAGTGGTTTTTCTCTGACCTAATCGGTAGCATCTTGCTACAGCTTGATCTTCTGTGGCTGGGTTCCATAATGGCCCTACAAAGTATACTTCATTCGCATACTGAAGGTTCAATCCTTCACAGCCCATTTGAATTTGAAGGATGAGCACATCTGGCTTCTTCTGAAGAATATTCGATCGCTGTTTTCGCGTCATACGTCCATCGTATATCGCAACATCATGAACGCCCGCATCATTCAACTCCTGTTTCAGTATATCCATTTCCTTCCTAAAGCTACAAAACACAATTTTTTTGTTTCCATTGTTGGCGTGACTGGATAACAACGAGACTACCTCTTGAATTTTATGTTGATTTGCGAAAGCGTTGCTAATAATACTTGAATCATATAATTCGCTTTTACAGAAATTAGTCTCTAGTTTGGATAATAACTTTGGACAAATACACATCTGCCTACTGCGTAAATAATACGATAAGTAGTATTTACCCAACATGTTATGGATATAAGCCTTTAGCTTCACGGATACATCTTTCTTTAACTCTTGTGGAAGCATGCTTTCTTGCTTGTATGCTTTTGGTTCAGTTTTACTTTCGGCCAATTGACAATATGTAGGTACCGATTTCATCGGTGTTACATCATCGTCAATATAATCTACATGATTTCGGCATCCTCCTTTACCATCACTTTCAGACGATAGCGACTTATTTGACCTTTTGAATGATCTTTCATCATCTTTGTCTTTCACATCAGTTCCTCCTTCGTGAGGATTGGTCAACTTGTGCAAAATAGTTGCAACTGTCTTCTCATCTTCGTTTGCCCATGGAATGGACGATACGTGAACAATTACAGGTGGTAAACAAATACCCACACTCTCCTTGGTCCTCTTGAGTAATATTTGGTGTAGTTCATTCGGCTCCAATCTCTTCGGTTCTTTGACGCCTATAATTTCACACAACGCATACAAATCCTTCATTGCATTCTGAATGGGTGTTCCGGTAACCAACCATTTTGCGTTTGCTTTTAATTTTTTTCCAGACACATATTTCTTGGTACCACGACTTCTCATGTGGTGAGCTTCATCATAAATAATACGGTCCCAATTTATTTGAAATAATCCGTCATCTTTATCGGATTTATGAGAAACTACACCATAGGTTGTAATGACTATAGGCGCGCTATGTAGACGCTCCTGCGAGGTTTTAATCTTGTGTCCGTAATAAATGAGTGGTTCGTGACCAGTGGTTTCAAATATAGATTGCTTCCATTGATTTACGAGAGCTAGCGGTGCTACGATGAGCGTTTGTGGAACGAAATTACATACAATGAGCGATATCATCATGAATGTTTTTCCGCAACCCATTTCGTCGGCAATGATACCTCCGTGAATATTTTGAAAAGGTTTCTTCTCTGTTTCTTGTTGCGCACACCACAACATACCTTCTTCTTGATGAGCCTGATATTTAAATCCTGAATGTTCGAGGAACAAATTGTAACGGTATTGAAAATTTTGCATATTGATTTAACGAATGTTTTTTGTATATCTAGAATATACAAAAAAAGGAATCAATTTTTTTCTTAAAATCGCGTCTCTTTTCGAATTGTAGGTAATCGTAATATAATTAATTTTGATCCATATATTTATTCACAGATTGATTCATAAAATGATCATATATAAAATCGTATAAATCGTCTTCGTCTACAGACACAGAGAAGCTTGCATCATTCATCGGAATGATGGTTCGATAACGACCATTACTGTATGCTCTGATTTCAAATCGTTCCAGCTCAAAATGTCGCGGATAATACAAGCGGTAAATTTCGGAATCCGTTTTTTTATTTACGATCCATCCGGAAGTCTGAAACAAATTATCTACAGTTTCCAACGCTTTATACATGTAATTACTATTGGAGATGTGTTTAATTCATTTCAATTTTGAATATATTAATTGTTTCAGTATATTAAATTGTGTGCCCTAATTTCATCATTAATTTTCCCACATCATGTTGAAATTGTTTCACCTCGCTGACGGTGTTTTTCTGAATATCCATAATCGTCTTTTTTGTCGTGAATACTCCCACAACGAGGCATACTCCGTAATACAATTTCACTAATCCTTCTTTGACGATACCTTTATGCTCAGTTCTCTCGTAAAAGTGGCGGAATAAATACGTCAATACGGTGGCCACCAAAATATTTGGAATGTAATGATCCGTATTTTCCACATCATTTTCAGGATACTTTGTATTAAAAACAATATCACATATGTCGGGGCCGTAATTAACCGCATAATCTAAATGGTGTTTATAATGAGTTTGATTTACATGGAACATTCCGTAATTCACATTATGAACGGAAGTGTAAAATATAGAGAATAACATGAAAACATAAGGATCAAATAAAAATACGTTGTCCTTTAGATCCATGAAATAATACAAAATCACCATTGGCGAAAAACTAGCCGCTAATTCGACACATACCTGTATTGCATGCGAGGTCCAGTCGGTATGTTCATGATGATATATATGCGCGCGGTTGAGAAAGAAACCAATTGGTTCGTGAGAGAGGCGATGTGCTAAATAAGAAAACAATATACAAAATAAATATTGCGCGTTGCCTAGTAAAATAGATGTACGATTGTAACATATCACTGTGCAAGACAGAAACAAAATAATCCAACTCTTATAATTTTCTTTGACTGATCTACCAATATGCTGAATATATTTGAGATCTAACATATATTTTAGAAATACAAAAAATATATGATTTGTACCTAATATAATTAAAGCGTCGAATTGGAATTGGTACCAATGTGAAAACTATCCATGACAATGAGTGTTAAAATTTTTGCAGCACACAATGTCCATCCATTGATGATCACTTCCAACTGTGTGTCGTAGCACCGATCATTGGCATACATCATTCCCCACTTTTGGAGTGAGGTGAGACGTGTCTCAATCATACTTGTATTCAAATATTTTTTTTCCAGACTACTTAGAGGACAGTCGAAAAATACAACGTTGGCAACAGCGTCCAACGAAATAACCAGCAAGGTCATACATAAATACGTTTTATTTGTAACGAAAAATACAATCACGCCAATCAACACCATAAATAGCATATGGATCGTACAATAATATATCCCAGGTAATGTATCGAAGAAGCCCTTTAATTTTTGGACGATCGAGGTATTCACCAGATTATTCACTAAATAGCTTTTATTAAATAATTCTGTATATTCCTCTTCCGATTGATGAAATTTAATCTGTTTCTTCTCGGGTTCTACCAAGGGCTCCTTTTCTACGTCCTTTTCTTTGGTCTCTTCAATAGATATACTGTTTTCTTGATCTTTTTCTTCCTTTGTCATTACTATAATAAAGAATATTAATGAATATATACAACGGATCCTATTCGAAAATAGAACCCAATTGAAAAGTAGAGAGAATTTTTATATACGGAGAATTTCGAAGAATGTATTCTCTGATTACAATAGTATGGAAGTATATATTGATAAATTAATTACCAATATACCTAATACCGAATATGGAAATATTAATTTGATATTAGACGGCGGAGCCTTTAGTGGGAGTTATATTCTAGGGGCTCTGTATTATATTAAACAAATGGAAAAAATAGGTAGATTGAAAATTGACAAAATGTCTGGATGCAGTATCGGTTCTATTTTATGCATTCTTTACCAGCTCAATGATCTAGATTATTGTAATGAGGTGTACACGCGGATACGAAATTATTTCAAAGAGCACGGGAACCTGCATGTAATCACCTCCATCATGAAGGACCTACATAAAAAATTACCGAAAGGATTTTACAAACAGTGTAATGGGAAAATTTATCTGTCTTATTATAATATTGGTAACAATAAACATATTGTACAAAGTCAATACAAAAGTAATCGCGAACTCATCCACGTCATGCTGAGGTCATCATACATTCCATTTATTTGTGGACAAGAGGTACTTCACAAAAAACAATATCTGGATGGATTAAAACCCCATGTCTTCACAGAAGGGAAAACACTCTTTGTTAATTTATGCATGGATTATAAATGCTTGGCAGGAATGCTGAATATACGAAATGAAATTAATAATATGGAGCGCATATTAAGTGGGATCCTCGACATTCACTCTTTTTTTCTGAATGAAAAATCTACAAATATGTGCTACTTTATTGACAACATGTCCTATTCACATAAGATATTATATTTTGTGCGAGTGATGATCATACAATTCGTAGTGGGGTTATATCACATATTTTTCCAACTGTATCAATCTTTAAAAAAACATCCAGAATTTTCAAAATATATGAAAACTGTAAACATAGGTAAAAAATATACAAAAAAAATATTATATGCCTTTATGAAATTCTTTATGGTTTAATTGATTTCTTTATAATCATATAACGTATAAACGCAATATAATTATTATTTCCCCATATTTCTCTATACCTCCAACACCTAAACTCTTCCATGAGGGGTCGAACCTCAGACCTTTCGATTAACAGTCGAATGCTCTAACCAACTGAGCTATGGAAGAAAAAGTACACTAGTCACACTATGTACAGCGTTGTATGTCCACACCCACCCATACAACATGAAAAGCCCATATATCACATGTCGACAAAGGTCGCTCAAATTATTAATATAGATATTCGCCCTTCTCCCTTAAGTCATATGTCCCACCCTACACCCATATGACGACTAAGAAACCTATAATATTTTGAATATATTATTTGGATAGTTTCTTATCCCTATTGATCCTGACTACTGGATTCGAACCAGTGACCACTCGATATCCTATATGAAACCACTACAGTCGAGGGCTCTACCCCTGAGCTAAGTCAGGAGGAAGAAAATATAACTTCTTCTTCATGACTTTCTAATTATCTTTAATATCTTTTAATGATTTTAACAATTCTATTAGGGGATTTAAAGTACATTTGTTAACATCATGTGGATAAACTTTTACGTCGTATCTAGTCCCTTTTAATAATTGTATCATTTTTTTAACATGATGATTGCCGGGACAGGTTGGTTTATTTTTAATAAGTGTCTCCAAATGCACCAATTCTGGATTATATAAAAGCCCTGTCACATTATTTGTAATTTTTTTCACCATTTGATCATGATTTCTTTGATGATAATGCACTAAGTGAATTGATGTATTTTTATATGGAATAGTATGCATATGATTACCATGATCTATTACAAAATTGTTTGGGACATTTGCAGCTACTATGAATGTTTTTCGAAAATGGGGATCAATGTATGTAGAAATATTTCCATTCGTGAAGCCAAATACAGTGTCATATGTATTAGTTTTAATTGGGTCTATATAAGTAGCTTTATATGCAGGGTAGCCTTTATTATTATCCAGACAGTTTTTTAATTCCGTTATAATGCTTGTTGTTTCAATAGAGTTGGTGTCTTTGTTATAATTCACAATAAACTCATCTATATCTAGTGGAAAAAATATATCACATTTGGTATGACGCATATAATGGGTCATATATGTTCCCTTCAAAGTGTATTTATCTTCACGAATTAACCGAATACCTTTTGATATATATTTTTGACAAATATCGTATGTTGCATCTGTAGAGTGGTTGTCGATGATGATTAGATTTTCGTATCCAAATATATTTCCATGGTAAAGGATCCAATCTTCTACGATATCATCTTCGTCTTTAACCATTGTACAAATTATTACCTTCATACTAGGTGTATTTATATTATTTAATACGAATTTTTTCACTGCATAATAGCCTGATATTTATAAAAAATTGAATATATTTAAACATATAAAGAAATTTACAGAAAAGAATGGAACCGCCCACATTTCTCAAAGAGAAAAATCCGCACCCTCGCGATGATCGAATTTTATTTGATGAGCCAACACACACATATACGATTGACGGTGATTCGAATTATATGTCGGTCACCACTTTTAATCATAAATTGTTTGAAGAATTTAACGCGGACAAGATCATCGCCAATATGCGAAAGTCGCGAAACTGGAAAAACAGCAAATATTACGGACAGACTGATGCGGAAATCAAAGCGCTATGGGAAGCCAATCGCGATAACGCAGCGCAAGCGGGGACCAAAATGCATTATGATATTGAATGCTACTACAACGAGTGCCCAAATGAAAATGACTCCATCGAATATCAATATTTTATGAACTTCAAAGATGCCTTTCCTGAACTCAAAGCATATCGCACTGAATGGACAGTATTCCATGAAGAGTTGAAACTGGCTGGATCAATTGATATGGTATTTGAAAACGAACAAGGGAACCTTCTCATTTATGATTGGAAACGGTCGAAGGAAATAGTGAAAACTAGTACATGGAATAAATACTCGAACAACGAGACCATTTCGCATATTCCAGATACAAATTATTGGCACTATTGTTTACAATTAAATACATACAAAGCGATGCTTGAAGCAAACTACGATAAAAAGGTGGTCGGGCTCTATTTAGTTTGCTTACATCCCGACAACAAAAACGGAAACTTTCAGCGCATCAAAGTAGTTGATTTACAGGAAGAGGTGAAAGATTTATTCGCCTATCGTATGAAATCGTTAGAAAAATAGAAACGGATCAAAACATATAATTTTATTTTTTATACGGCAAACAGGTTAAAAAATAAAAGCGATGTAAAGTATTAAATGAACCTTTTTATGAATATATTTAGTTGCTTCTATTGCGATACAGTTGAAGAAGAGGTAATCCCTGAAATTCCCTATTGTGAGAAATACCTGGAAAAATTTGACAATTTAGTGATTTCTGAGAAACCTTTGCAATTTCATCCCAATAGCTTTGTTTTGGAAAATACACCTTCGGGTAATGTCATCATGCAATACGATGAGGAAGCCTTTTGTTTCTTATATTATTGCGATAAATATATTTCAAATGAAAATTTGGAGACAGTTGCGCGTAAATTTGTGATACAATATGATTGCAAACGTATTCACCATCTTCGGAAAGAAGAGACGGAAGAAAAGAAGGAAGATAAGGAGGGCTCAAAAGCAGACGCTTCGGTACCTGACGTTTATGGTAAATTCAAGAAACGACTTGACAAACAAAGAAAACTTATTGTGTCCAATATTAATACCTACAAGCATGTAGGAAAGTTGAATGATTTTTCTATGCTACAGAAAGTCCCTACTAAAAAACAGGAGGTGACAGCGTTATCTTATGCGGACTTTATGAAACAATAAATTCAAATACATAAAATAAAAAGCTACCTATAATATATTATGTCCAGTTCAATCGATAAAAAGAACGTGAATACTATACCTACATCAAATTCTAATCCACCCGTGGGAATGAAGCCTGCTGTCGGAGCAAAACCTATGGTGCCCTCCTCAACCAAACCTGCTGTATCCACAAGTGCAAAACCCATGGTGCCTTCCTCTACACCCACAAATCCTACAAAACCGCTGTCCTTAAATTCGATGCCATCTCCAACTAATCCCTTGAATTCCCTACCAAAAGTTCCTTCTATTACTTCATTATCGCCATCCTTTAGTGCGCCTAAAATTCCAGAAAAGGATATTAAGAGGGATGACAGAGGATTTCCGAATCCCAAGTGTACAGGATTGGCGTCACTCATAGATGAAGATTGTATCGAAGGGGAACCTTTACAGATTGTGGACGCAGCACAAGATGCTTCTGTGAATGTCACCAACGCTGCTATACATTTTGCAGTATCCACCGGTGCTGTTGGTATTAATAAAGTTCTTGATGTACTATCCTTTACAATTTTGGGCCTCGACAACTTGAATATGGAAAATAAGGATGCTATATTAGAAAAATTGGAGGAAAAGATGATATTATTTCAATATCTGGCGAATGATGAAAAATCGAAGTTGATCATCAAAAAAATGTTTGGTTCTCTGGCGTTGGTCATCATGGAAGGATCTGAAGTAGCCAAAGTCCCACTTCTCCGTGCTTTTATGAATATATCGGATACAACAGTTAAGGGCGTGGACAGTATAATGAAAAATGGATCCAAATTCATTAAGAATGCTATTAAAATCATACCTGGTATCGGAGATGCGTATATAATATTAGATAATGCCCTTGCGGTTGGCATCGCAGGAAGTCGCGCAACAGCACTTATGGCAAAGAATTCAGAGACATTGGCTGGAACAGCGGACAAAATCATAGAGAGAATGAAAGTCAAGATAGAACCGCGATCCAAAGAACTCGAGGAGAACAAGATCGCACTCGATAACATTCGCAACAATTTAGATAATCTAGATGTTCAAAGCGTCATTAAAAATGCACAGGCCAATCTACAAAATGATGTTGCAAGAAATATTCAGGCCACCGGAAACAACACAGCAAACGCCATATATAGTGTAACTCCTAAAACTGGGGGTAAAAAAGGAAAGAAAGGAAACAAGACGAAAAAGGGTGGAATGAAATCAAGTTTGAAAAAGAAAAATAAGCTTAAATCCAAGCGTGTGAGATTTAATCTCTAGAAGAACTTATTGCTCCTTTTTATTTCGTAATTCATTTTTTTTATGCATCGTTTTACACTTTTATCGCTTTGGAAAATGGGGCGTCCACTCATGTAAAGTGTACGTATCTGCTTTTGTCGCCATCTTTCCTGAGACTCCCAAGCATATCGTACTTGTCGACGTAGGTATTCGTCGTTTTCTATCATGTTTACTTTACATCTATATTTTTTTCTGCGTTTTGTTCTTTCCACTTCAAATATCCAATACTTTTCTCTAGATTAAATGAAGAATGAAGAGATTCTTTCGCTATAGACAGAGCCTTTTGTTCTTTATCACTCAACGCGTTTGTATACATGCAAACTGGTTCTTGGGTACATTCTCCGCCTTTATCCATCTTATACTAATGTACGTAATTTAATTTTAAGTAATCAATTTTTATGAATATGATAAAAAAATTGATTTGTTTTTTCGGTAAATAGTGATACAACTATTAATACTATATACTATGAACTCCTCATCACCTCTTGAAGTAAATATTGATTTTGATGGAGCCATTGAAGCATGGAACAAAAACAAAAAAAAACTAGGAAACGGTAATTATCAATATGTATCGTGCTATCAATGCCAGGGAAAAACCAAAACTGGAGATCAATGTAAAAATAAAACCTCGTTCGATTTCTGTCGCCTACACACGAAGGGATTATAAGAACCAACATAAATTTGGTTGACGTATTAATCCATTAATTTTGGATAATTATAATATAGGTAGTCCTATTACAAATAATTGTGGAAATGAAGTAAAACGATTTATAAAATATGCATAGTGAATGTACAAATAATATAGAATTTCCACATATTGTAAGTAATATTTTTTTTAAAATAAAATAGCTTTAAGTATTATATGTATAATATAGTTTATTCAATTATTTTTCATCAAAGTGTTGACTTTGTAAATCATTTTTTAAAAAATATAGAAAAATATAATATAGAAAATAATTATTTAGTCATAATACACTTGTCAGACAATCTTTATGATCAAAAAGATGATATATATAAAAAAAATGTTATAATAAATCCGATTCATTACAATAAAATATTGTTTACACATCTATTACTGAAAGCAGTCATTGAAAATTTTGAATATTTAATTTCTCAAAAAATAGATTTTAGCAATTTTATGACATTAAGTAGTTCTAATCGCTTAGTTAGACAAGCACCTAAATTTGAATTACAAAATATACAATTATGTGAAAATAAGAATATTCAAAATATAAATGATTTAAAAGAATGGCACTGGCCAATCTTCTTAGAAAATAAAGATATTGTAAAAGTATTTCAAGATAATAAAATAGCTTTAATAGCTGGTCAAATGGAAGGAAGATTATATTCAAAAATTGTATTTGAAAAAATATGTGAATTTATACGGGTAAATAAAATAATGGATTTAATTCAAAAAGAAACATGTTTTGAAGAAATATTTTTTCCAACTTTAGCTAATTATTATATGAATAGAACGGGACAAAAATATTGTCATACATTTCGGAATATACCATCATGTATTCCTACTGTTAGTGAGGTTAAACAACTATTAGAAGAAGAAACACGTATTTATATAATTAAACGATTTCCAGAATATTTAAATCATATATTATTCAAAACTGAATTTAGTTAAAACTACTTTTTTATATTTTGTATATCTTTTTGTCTCTTCTTCTTGTTGATTTTTTTTGAATGTTTTACTAATAATTAATTTTTAAAAACTCAAAATATAATTAATCATCATGAATATATAGAAATAGATAATAATGTTACAGATGTTAATGGATACTATTTTAATTATATTGTTGATAGAGAAGAATTTATAAAAAATATATTAGAAAAAAATTTAGAAAGTTCAGAACATGTTTTATCATTAATTTTAAGCAATAATTTACCAGGAACTCGTGATGAATTATATCTGGCCGGAATACATATACAACAATCATTTATTGATATCATACCTATTACATATAGTATCAATAAAAAATTATTAAAAAAATTATCCAACATATTTTCGTTTAATTATTTTGTTCATCATATCATCTTTTGAAACTAATTGTTTTTTATCAGTTATAATATTTATTATTTCTAAATATTTTTGTAATAAGGGTCCTTCTATTTGTGCTGTTATTTTTGATTTAAATATATTTTCATGAATTTGTTCCACTAGATTATTCCATG
>Ga0181552_10001646_pt1 | contig 16929 bp, 12 predicted proteins | sample 011ome_18_FD_130583 | JGI IMG/M metagenome (GOLD analysis project Ga0181552, IMG submission 130583) | Coastal salt marsh microbial communities from the Groves Creek Marsh, Skidaway Island, Georgia - 011501BT metaG (megahit assembly) | ecosystem: Environmental > Aquatic > Marine > Intertidal...
AACCAAATATCAAAACATGCTTTAATTCAGTATTTTGCTCATATGTATATTCCTTGTCCGCTCAGTATTTACGAGGGAATTTTCAAGTTAGAGCCTGGATGTATACTAAAGATAGACTCATCTCCTCCAAAAGAAAAAATTAATTTTTTGCCACACCCAACAACCTCCAAGGAAATCAAATATAAAAGCCTCACAATTTCAAAATGGTATGACTTCAAGGATGTTGTCAATACAGCATCTCAAAATTTATTTACAGACCCTGATGAGGCTGAAGAGGCTCTTGAATCTGAATTGAATTATGTAGTGAAAATGCAAAGCTTATCTGATGTTCCATTAGGAGCTTTCCTGTCTGGAGGAGTAGATTCCTCAGCAATTGTAGCCCTGATGCAAAATCAAAGCTCAAAGCCCATTAAAACATTTACTATTGGCTTTGAAGATCCAGAATTTGATGAATCCCCATTTGCGGCAGACGTTGCAAAGCACTTAAGCACTGATCACACTGAACTTATTGTAACTGCTAAAGATGCTCAATCTATAATACCCAATCTACCGCATTTATATGATGAGCCTTTTGCAGACTACTCTCAAATTCCAACTTATTTCGTATGTAAAGCTGCTAAACAAGCAGTTACAGTTTCACTATCAGGAGATGCTGGCGATGAATTATTTGGTGGATACAATAGGTATCTTATAGCTCCTTTATTATGGAAAAAAATAAGATGGCTTCCAAACTTTGCAAGAATGCTTGTTGGAAAATTGATTACATTTATTCCAATAAGTGTATGGGATTCATTACACCTCTTTATTACAAGTTTTAGAGAAGAAAAATTGTTTAATCAATTTGGAGATAAAGTTCATAAATTTGGAAATAGGATGGCTGAGGTTCATTCTGAAGAAGATTTATTTTTGCACCTAACCACAGAATCAAATGCCAAAAAATTTGTTTTAAACTCGGACTTACTAGTTTCTGATTTTAGGCCACCTTTTTTATGTGACTCATTACCAGAAAATGGAGTGAAGGATTTTGCATCATCCATGATGTACAAAGATACTTTAAATTATCTGACGGATGATATTCTTTGTAAAGTTGATCGAGCTTCCATGGGTGTAAGTTTAGAAACCCGAGTTCCTTTCCTGGATCATAAAATTGTAGAATTAGCATGGAGACTGCCACCAGAAATGAAAATCAATAAGGGTAATGGAAAGATAATTCTTAGAAATATTTTATATAAGTATGTTCCAAAAAAACTTATTGAAAGGCCAAAAGCAGGTTTTAGTATTCCTTTAGGAGAATGGTTGAAAGGCCCACTAAAAGATTGGGCTGAGCCATTGCTAGATAAATCTCGAATAGAGAAAGAAGGGAATTTAAATGCAGAAAATGTTCAAATTATATGGAAAGAGCATCTATCTGGAAAACGTAACTGGACATTTAGACTCTGGAGCATTCTGATGTTTCAAAGTTGGCTGGAATCTACAAAAGAAATTTAATCAAAATATTGATTCATCCGAGAAGGGAACTATACTGTAGTAATTGCAATAACGAATCATATGTCTTCCTTAAAAAAATTTAATATTCCAGAAAAAATAAACCTAATAAAAACTTTTTTTTATGAATATGTTTTTATTAGATCTTCAGCCTATGCTATAGGTTTTTCAATAATATTTAGCCTATTCTTTATGCAAATGTCTGAGCCTCAGTTTTATATATCAGCAACCTTGAGAGAGACTGACGATTTATCAATGCCAAGCTCGGGATTATCAAGTAGTGCAGCCCAATCATTATTGGGTGTTGGTAAAATTAGTGAGCAAAGTAATTCGTTTGATCAGTTTAGATCTAATATGTTTTCTTATGTGCTTGCGCAAAGAATGTGGGATCAGGGATGGGGTTCAAAAATATTTGGATCAGGAGATCTTGATAAAGATTACTTTAATAAAATTCCAAAAAAACATTCTATTTCAGATAGGTTAGTTGCTTTTTTTCTTGGGTATGAATTATTTACTTATTTTACGGCGCATGATTTGCAAGCATTCATAAAAAATTCCGTTAAAGCTTCAAAAGAAATCAAGGGAACTGAAATTACTGTATATACATTGTCAGCAGATAAAGATTTCTCAATAGGTTTCCTGAATGCCATAATCAAGGAAACAGATTTATATGCGAGAGAACATTTAATTTCTAGTTCCAATGGCATAATTGAGGGAACCTATAAGCAATTGGCTGTTTCAAAAAATTCATCAATTACCACAGCACTAGCTAATACCATTAATTCTGAGTATTTTAAAATTGCAAAATTAGAAACAGATATGCCATATCATGTATATTTTATTGATCCCCCACATTCCTCTGAATATCCTGTAACCCCAAAAGTCTCATCAATAATTTTATCCAGCGCAATAGTTTTTTTATTCTTTTCTATTTTTTATGCATTCATTAGTAAGAATAAAAATGATTTATGGTAAATGAATATTTTGAATTTATTAAATACGCTGGCACCCTAGAATATTATCTGTATGAGTTAGCTAATTTTAGTTTTTTGGGACTCTTCCTGCTATTTACGTATAGGCTCCATTACATTAATTCAACTTCATTGTTTGTCTGGCTTGGTATATTTTTTACACCTTTGTTTTTTAATTATCTTTTAATTGATCCACGACTCTGGGGAGATCAGTTTCAATATGCTGCGGAAGTTATGTCACTTAAAAGTTCTGGAATATCTATAGATACAATAAGAAACTCTGCTTTAGGCTATGAACTAGATGAAAAAATATTTTGGGGAGCCTTTCATCCCATAACCTTTTCTGTAAAAATTCTTGGCCTCGCTCCATTGCCAAACTATATGACGATCACCTCTTTAGCTTTTGCTAATAAGCTCTTTTTATTTATCACTTTTCTTTGGTTTAAAAGGTTTTTTAAAGATGAAAATAAAGTGTTATTATTGTTTCTAATTCCTAGCATAATTCTTTATTCATCTCTTGCACTTCGGGATACTCTAATAATAATTATTTCACTTTTTTTTATTATCAATTTAATTAGAGGGAATTATATTGTCTCACTTGTCCTTTTATACCCCTTATTTATTCTGAAGATTCAAATGTTTTTAGTATTCTCATTGTACTTTATTGCAAAATTATTATTTCAAGCTCATAAATATAAGACAATGTTTCTAATCTTTTTATTAGCAATATTGTTTGGTGGCTTCATTCTAGAAGAAGAGCTTTTGGCATTATTAAATATGTATAGAATGGGTTTTGCCGCTGAGGATTTTAATGTAGGTGACGGGGGACGCGGTTATGCTGCTTGGGCTCTATATGGGGAAGACCTGGGCTTGTCACTGCAATTGCAATCATTTCCAGAAGCCATTCTGACCTCCCTTTTAAGACTGCCGGAATTTTTATTATTACCAATGCCTTGGAATTGGAGTAATATTTTTTATCCAATACAAACTCTGGAAAGTTTTGCCTTATTATATCTTTTCTATAAGATTTCAATTCAGGGAAAGCTTTTTTATAATCAAGAATTTATCTTGTTTGTATTCATACTATTAGTGGGAATGTCAATGTATGCATTGGTGATGGCAAACGAGGGTACATTTGTCCGATATAGATTTACCTTGTTCTACCCATGTCTATTGGCTGCGTACTATCTAGCAAATCATAGCAAGAGAAATCTTAAGCTCAATTAACACTCATTGGCGATCGATCTGAGATAATCACCGTATTTATTATCTGGAGCCTCTCTTGCTATTTTCACAAAATTTTCTTTTGATATAAAACCTTGATTGAATGAGATTTCTTCTATACAACCTACCTGTATGAGCTGTCGATTTTGGATGGTTTGTACAAAATGTGCAGCTTCTAAAAGTGAATCGGGAGTCCCAGCATCAAGCCAAGCAGTTCCAGGGTCAAGGAGTAAAACATCTAAGTTTTTTTCATCAAGATATAAATTGTTTAAGTCTGTAATTTCCAGCTCACCACGTTTGGATGGAGTCAGAGATTTTGCTAAATCACAAACCAAGGAATCATATACATACAAACCTGTTACAGCATAATTAGATCTTGGTTTTTGTGGCTTTTCCTCAATTGAGATTACTGATAAATTTGAATCAAATTCAGCAACACCATACCTCTCGGGATCTGGAACTTTATAAGCAAATACTTTTGCGCCATGGCACTTAACCGAGGCTTGTTGAATTAAATAATTTGTTATTTGCGTACCATAAAAAATATTATCACCCAAGATAAGAGTTACATCATCACCATTAATAAATTTTTCTCCAATTATAAACGCCTCCGCAATACCGTTGGGGCAATCTTGCACTGCATAAGATAAGTCAATACCTATGGATTCACCATCGCCAAATAATTTTTTAAATAAATAAATATTTTCTGAAGAAGAAATAATTAGAATTTCTTTAATACCTGCAGATAATAAGTTTGATAATGGGTAGTAAATTAAAGGTTTATCATAAATTGGGAGAAGTTGTTTTGAAACACTTATTGTTGAGGGGTGAAGCCTAGTACCCATTCCTCCTGCTAATATAATTCCTTTCATAATAGTGACATTAATATTTATGTTAAGGTTTCTGCTTTTTGAACTACCCAATCATTATTTTGTAGGTACCAATCAACCGTTTCCTTGATTCCTGATATGATGTCAAATTTAGGATTAAAGCCTAATGTTTCAGATATATGAGATGAATTGATTGCATATCTTAAATCATGACCAAGTCTATCTTTCACAAATTCTACTTGGTTGAAATAGGAGACTTCTTTTGGTCTAACTTCATCCAAATAACTACAAATCATTTTAGTGAGGTCAATATTTGACATTTCTTGGCTGGCTCCAATTGTATATCTATTGAAGAGTCCAGATGAATTGCTTGCAGCTATAAGAGCATCTACGTGATCATTTACATGCAACCAATCTCTAATATTTTTACCATCACCATAAATAGGAATCATATTTCCGTTAATTGCATTAGAAATAATTTTTGGTATGAGTTTTTCAGGATTTTGCCATGGACCATAATTATTTGAGCAATTAGTAATTACAGTTTTGATTCCGTAAGTTTCATACCAAGCTCTTACCAGTAAATCCGAACTTGCCTTTGATGCAGAGTAAGGTGAATTTGGTTCGTAAGGAGAGTTCTCGGTAAAAGCCTCATCTTCAAATGATAGGGTTCCAAAGACTTCATCTGTTGATACGTGAACAAGCGTGAAATCATCTGGAAGACTTACTAGAGCATCTTTTACTACTTGAAGAATATTAAAAGTCCCTATGATATTAGTTTTGATAAATGATGATGGATCTTCAATTGATCTGTCTACATGACTCTCAGCAGCAAGATGAAATATCTTATTTGGTTTATATTGGTTAATTGCCTCTTTAACTTTATTATAGTCAGCAATGTCAACCTCTTTAAAATTGTATCTTTCTTCAATGTCTCTATTTTCAAGTGCTTCAGGCATCGCAGCATAAGTAAGCGAATCAAGATTGAGAATTTGATAGTTGGAGGTATCAATAATCTTTCTTACTAAAGCAGATCCAATAAAACCAAGGCCGCCAGTTATTAAAATCTTCATACAAAAAATATTTCTCCCAATGATTTAACTGATTGTCCGTTTCTATCCTTATCGGAAAGTGTCATTTGATCTATTGTGCAGGGTAATTTAATTCCCAATTCATTATCAAGAATTGAGACTGAAACATCGCTTGATTGATCATATGGATTAGAAACTTTGTAAAGAATTTCACAATTCTTTTCCATGGTAAGGAATCCATGCGCAAAACCTACCGGCACGTATACTTGCTTAAAGTTCTTAGCACTTATGTTGATTAATCGATGATGAAGATAGGATCTAGAGTTTACCCTAAGATCAACTGCAATATCTATAATGCTTCCCCGCAAAACCCTTATTAACTTTGCTTGTTCAAAAGGCGGTCTCTGAAAATGTAATCCCCTGAACGTATATTTATTCTTTGAACAAGAATGATTTTCTTGAACAAAAATATCTTTAATGCCAATTTCTTCAAAAGAATTTTTTTGATAGACTTCTGAAAAGAAACCTCTTTCATCTTCAATTTTATTTGGTACGAGCTCACATACAGAATTTTCCAAATGCCATTGAGTAGAAAATTTCATTATAGATAATTAGTGTATGAGCTTTCTAAATATTCTTTCAAACAAACTTTCCAGTCCCTCATTTTATCTAAACCTCTTAATTGCAATTTTTTATTTATCAATCTTTCAGAAGGAGGGCGAGGGGCATAATACTCATCTTTAAAATAGCTTGAATCTACTTTATTAAGTTGAATTTTTGTCTCTAAGTTTAAAATTGAAAGAATTTCTTGAGCTACCTCATACCTTCCTGTTGTGCCTTGGCAAACAAGATTGTAGAGGCCCCAAATCTGATTCTCAAGAATAATTTTCGCATTTTCTGCAAAATCAAAGGTATATGTTGGAGTACCTAGCTTATCGTCAACGACGTTTAAGGTATTCTTTCCATCTTTAATTTGTTTTAAAACTTTAGATACAAATTTCTTGTCTTTATTTGGCCCTCCACCCATCATCCAACCCGCTCTAAGGACTATTGGAAACCTTGCCTGTTGAATAACAAATTTCTCACCAGCATATTTGCTTCTTGCGTAATGGCACAATGGATTTGGCTGGTCCCAATCATCATACACATCCTTTGAGCCATCAAATATTCCAGCGGTAGATATATAAAGTATTGGTATATTAATTTTATTTGCTATAAAGACTGCATTTTCAACTGATATAGTATTTGTTGAATATGTATCCTCAATATTTTCTTCACAATACTCCAAATCTGTATAGGCGCCTAAATGGAATAGATAATCAGGTTTAAATTTATTAACAGATTTTGAGTATTCCTCAAGATTGCGGAAATCTAAGTATTCAAGCCAATCAGCGTTAAGGTCTATATCTGTGCACTTCAATTCATAATTTTCTTTGAAAACATTATAAAATGCATCGCCTAGCATGCCTCCGCATCCGCTCATAAATATTTTTTTCATTTAACTTTTTATTGCATCTAGATATTTTGTGAAAATAGCATTTTGAGAAAAGTTCATTATAAATTTAGTTCTAGCATTATTTCCAATTTTATTTCTCAACTCAGTATTGTCTATAAGTTCTTCTAATTGGCTAATCCAGTCTTCTTGATTATGAATAAGAATGCCATCTTTACGATGTTCAATAAAATTTTTAACATTTCCTACAGCAGTGCAGACTGCAGGTATGCCGATCGCCATGTATTGTAAGGCTTTTAAACCGCTTTTACCAGATACCCAATTATTTGAAGGAAGAGGGTAGAGCCCAATATCAAAATTATGCAATTGTTGAATCTCATCATTTGCATTCCATTGGAGAACCTCAAGATCTAAATTATTATTTTGCATCTCAAAATTTCCTATTACCAAAAGTTTAAAATTCTTTTTTTTGTAAAGTTTTTCTAAATCAGGAATGAGTATATTTAAAAACTCTCTTGAAGAAAACGTACCAGTCCAGCCAATTACTATCTTTTTATCATTATGCTCTTTTAATGGCTTTTGAGTAAATCTTTCTTCTTCTAATGTTGGTGGAATAAATACAGCATTATTTTTTTTTGAGATTTCATTACATTTTGCAGCAAGGTCTGGCGAACTGGCGATTATCTGATCAACATTTTTAATAAGATATTTGGTCTTATTTTTAGATTTTAAAATTGAGGCAAACCAATTTATACTCCCTACCTCGTCGGATAATAGATCATCCTCAATATCAAAAATTACTTTTTTAGAAGATTTAATATATATGCGCTCAAGAATTGGTGGCCCAAAAGGAAAAACATTCATAAATATGTATACACAATCAAATTTCTTTAAAGAAAATATCAATTTAATTCTTCTTATAAGACCGTGAATAGTCCAAATAATTTTTTGAAGTATAAAGCCACGTTTTGATGCAATTTCCCACAATCTTTCACTCATAAAAGAATGAACTGATATCTCGAAACCTTCATCACGCAATCTTTTGTAGTGAGGCTCAAATTTTAATCTCTGTCCTGCAGCAATATCTTGAGGGTAGGGGCAAACAAAGAGAATTTTTTTCATATTATTTATTTAGCAGATCTTTATAGAGTTTGTTGTATTTTAAGGATCCTTTATCAAGAGAAAAATAATTTTTTGCTACTGAGATGCATCTATTTGATAAATTTTTATCTGCAAGCATTTCTAAGAGGTTCTTATAATCATTCTTATCAAAATCTTTTTTAAAGTTATATATCAAACCTATGCTATGTTTCTCAATAAGCTCTTTGATGTCTTGATTGAATGCATTGCAAATTATCGGAATGCCGCATGCCAAAGCTTCTGCTATCTTGGTGGGCATTGAAGCTTGAACTGAAAAATTCTCTTTTAAGTAAAAACCTAAAACACTTATTTCTGCTAGCTCCATTGGCAGGTCTTTTCTTTCTAAAAACTTTACCTCAAAATTAGAGATATTTATATTTTTCTCAATAAGAATGTTTTTAATAATTTCTTTATTATCTTTAGTAAATACTTTTAATTCAATATTTCTTCCATTGTGATTGCTTAACTGATTAACAAGATTACAAAATGTTTTAAAATCATATGCTGTATCAGTTGATCCCAGATAGCCTATTTTGATTGTATCTGTTGATTGAAAAATTTTAGAATTTGAAAATTCATCACAATCTACACATGTTGGTATGACATGGATTGTAGAATCTGATTTTTTAAATTCATGAGCAATTATATTTTTAGATGCATTAGTTAGTGTAATCACCGCATCTGCTTTATTGAATAAATATTTTTCAAGCCATTTAAAAAACCTATATTTATATGAATGTTTACTCCAGTTTAGGCGGTCATGCTTTTCATTTACCCAAAAACCTCTAATATCAAAGATGAGTTTAAATCTAAAAATAATTGATATAATAGGGATACAAATTCCTGGCATATAGCTTCTTATGTGAATCAATGATATTTGTTTTATACATAGTATGTATATAGGTAAAGAGACTAAAGTTAAAATATTAAAAATTTGCCCTAGTCCAGATCTGTGCTGACGTGTATACCATGCAATATTGTTCCTAGAGCATTCATTTTTCATTAAATTATATTTATTCTTATTTTTTAAATCTTGCTTCTTTTCAAAAGTAATTAAATTAATTTGATTATTATGAGATAGCTTTTCTAAATACTTAAAAACTTGAGATAGGCCTAAAGGTTCCATGATTCCATCTAAGGATATATATAAACTCTGAGAGGAGAGTGGCTTTTTCATAAATATGAACTTATTTTATATTAAGTAAAAAATTTTTAATTATTAGTTTTCATACAAAAAAATATTAATGTAGAAATATTTTGAACTTAATCTTATATTTTGAGTCCAATAAGACTAAGGATTAAGTGTATAATACATCACATGAAAATTAATTTTTTAAATATAATTTGGCTGCTAAATATTGCAATCCCATTGTCTCTTATTTTATCTACCGACATTAATGCTCAATCTTCTGATGAGTTTCAAAAGCTAAGAGAAACGATCCAAGGTACTTCTAATGAAGGCGGAGGAGACCCAAGCATGGGCGAAGGAGACGGTTATAAGTCATTTGTCCAAAACGAATTGCAAAATATATATTCCTCTCTTAATGCTCTTTCAGAGCAAGACAAAGCAGACATTGCTTTTTCTGAAATTAACGAAAAAAGAATCGAATTAGCAACTTCTCTTTGCTCAAGAGATCAAAGAGCCTGTTTTTTAGTTGATGAGTATAGATCATACGAATCTTCTAAAGATTTTCCGACTGAATTCGAGGAACTAGAATTGTATGGCATGGATATTTTTTCAGGTTATTCAAATGATTTTAATTTTTATGATAGCTTACCAATTAGTGGCGCTTACCTAATTAAAATTGGAGATATATTAAATATTTCAGCATTTGGTGGTTTTTCACTTGAAGAAAAATATACTGTTAACCAAAATGGTTCAATCATAATAACTGATATTGGTGAATTTCAAGTTGCTGGATTGAGCTATGAAGATGCTTCTAGAAATATAAGCAGTGAAATACAGAAAAAATTTGTTGGAACTGAAGCTTATATTTCAATGGAGCAAATTAGGTCTAAGCAAGTTTTTGCTCTTGGAAATGTGAAATCTCCAGGAACGTATGCTTTGAATGCATTTGGAACTGCTCTTAATGCATTAATTTCCTCCGGTGGGGTAAACCAAAACAGTTCCTTAAGGACTGTTAAGGTTACTAGAGGTAATGAAGTCGTTAAAATACTTGATCTGTATGATCTTTTAATTAACGGAGATACAAAATCTTCTGATTTTCAACTTACTGATGGTGATTCAATATTAGTAGAAGGTCTCACATCCAGTGCCTCAATTATTGGAGAAGTCATCAGGCCAGCAATATATGAAATATCCCCAGAAGATACTTTGCAGGAGTTAATAAGATTTGCTCTTGGTGTCACTCCGTTTGCTGATTTGTCCAATATTTCAGTTGAGAGAATTCTTCCTTCTGGTCAAAAAACGATAATTAAACCGATTGATAGATCAAGATTTGTACTAAAAAATGGTGACAAGGTAGTTGTTAATATTTCTCAGGGAGAAAAAATTAATGCTGTTGCATTGCATGGAGCTATCAGAAACGCTGGAGAATATTCTTTGGAAAACAGCAAGACAGTAGGAGATATTATTAATATTCAGACTGATCTTCAAGAATCAACATATACAGGCTTTGCTGTCTTAAAAAGATTAGACTTCATCTCAAAAACATACAGAGTTCTTAATTTCAGTCTAACCGATCAAGAGATTCTCAATGAAATTAATTTATATTCAGGCGATAAAATTTTTATTTTCTCAAAAGAAGATGTAGCTTTCTCCCAATCAAAAGAAGTTTTTTCGTACCTTGATAATAAACTTAATAGAAATAATGTATCTAATATCTCAGCTCAAGATATATTGAGTGCAAACCCACCAATCATGCGCGATAATCTTATTAACTCTAATCCAGATAAGTTTATTACTGCATCTAATGAAGGCGAGTGCTTGAAATCATTAGATGTGTTAACAGTAAATCCGATTTCAAATTTAATGAAAGCTAAGTTAAAAGTGTTTTCAGGTAGCAAATCAATGTCCTGCACCCAAATTTTTAATGAACATAATGATCTGCTTCCTTTGATAATGATTAATGCTGTTCCAGTTGTTGGAAATGTTCGTTTTCCTGGTTTATATCCAACTTCCAGGAATTTAAATGCATTGGATTTATTTAATTTAGCTGGCGGATTTTTACAGAGCAAGTTAAATAAATTACCAGCTTTTGATATTGGCATCAGGGGAAGAGGCTTTGGCTCTTACGACTATGAAGCACTTAATACTTTATCTAATATAACAATGCTTAACCTAAAGCTTGACCAAAGTTCTCTAGAAGGAGGTTATGTAAAATTAGTTGGAGAGTTTGCTAATCCTGGAACCTTTTCAATTAACAAAAATACAAAGCTTTCTGAAGTATATAAACGAGCCGGTGGGTTAACTGAAACAGCCTATCCATTGGGAGGGATTCTAACAAGAAAGTCAGTTCAAGATACAGAGAGTAAAGCCCTTGAGAGATCCAAGGCTGAACTTGCAGAAATTTTAGCCTCAGCTGCTGCAAGCGGTTACCTAAAACAAAATACCACCGATTTAGTTGGCTTAATTTCTTTGATGACTAGCATGGAAAATACACAGCCAATTGGAAGATTTGTGACAGAGTTAAATCCCTCTTTGCTAGATACCAATCCTTCATTGGATATAATCCTAAATGATGGAGATACAATTTACATACCGAAACTTCAAAATACAATTACTATTGTTGGCCAAGTACTAAACCCAGTGACTGTGCCTCATAAGGTTGGCGCTTCATTCGAGGATTATTTAAAGCTAGCCGGTGGAATAAAAAAAGAGGCAGATAAAAGTAAAGTCTATGCAATTCTTCCTAATGGAATCTCTGTCAGAAGAAAGAGAGGCATAAATCTACCCTTGCTGCCAAATATGCCATTTGAAAGATCAGATATTTTACCAGGTAGTACTATAATTGTTCCGAGACAAGCAAGACCACTTGATGGATTAACATTAGTTGAGACTATTACTCCAGTTTTAGCTAATCTTTCTGTGACTGCTGCATCAATTGCAGCAATTTCTGATAATTAGGTTACTTCTAAGTGAGGGGCAAATATATCCTCATTGCCTTAGCATTGTATTCAATGCAATTAGTGAATGCCCAAGTTGCTGATTATATATATCCTTATCATGATGAACCCAGTTACTCAAATTATGGGACAACAGGCCTAATACAAATGCCCTCAGCGAGATTTCATCGCGAAGGTTCTATTGGATTTACTTGGTCACATTCTGAGCCTTATTTGAGAGGCTCAATTATGGGAAATCCATTTGATTGGTTTGAGGCATCTTATCAATATACAGACGTAAATAATAAACTTTATAGTGATTCCCCTGAATTTAGTGGAAAACAATCCTACAAAGATAAGAGTTTCGATGCAAAATTTAGAATTTTGAAAGAGACTAAATATATTCCACAAATTGCAGTTGGCTTTAGAGATTTTGGAGGATCATCGCTTTTTGCCGCTGAGTATATAGTAGGTTCAAAGCTTATTGGGAATGTAGATTTTACTTTAGGATTGGGTTGGGGCACGATTTCTAATGGCAATATTTCGAATCCTTTCAAAAAAATAGATGCTGCATTTTCTACGAGAGATAGAAATATTAAAGGTGATACTCAAGGTGGTGAAATTAATTATGGAACATTTTTTGGAGGTGATAGAGCTGGGATTTTTGGTGGTGTAGAGATTTTTTTGCCTAGATTGAAAGGCACTAGATTAAAGATCGAATATGATAGTACGAATTATGGCTTTGGTGGAGAAGGATATCTTCCTGTTCAACAGGATAAAAAAATTAATTATTCTTTTGTGTATCCTGTAACAAAAGGATTTCATTTAAAGCTGGGTTACATAAGAAATAATACTTTAAATTTTGGGTTTTCTTTTTCAGGGAATTATCGAGATAACTCTCCAGGTGTTTCAAAGCGTGATAAACCAAAAGAAGTTCCCAATGCACAAATTCTCAAAGAAATTGTTAACAAAACTGAAGCAAAAAACCTTTATCGCTCATCCTTGAAATATCTTGATGAATCAAAAATTCATCTGCAAACTGCTAATGTTAGGGGCTCAAATTTTTCTGTAGCATTCTCTCAATCAACATATTTAAATAATGCACTAGCAATAGGAAGAACTTTAAGAGTACTTGATCAACTCTCACCGGAAATCATTAAATCTTTTACACTTACTTCATTAAATACTGGGGCAGGCATGTATGCCATTGATATACCAAGAGAAGATTTTGTGAGATATAAGGAGATGAAGCAAGCTGACGCCTTGCTAGATTCGGTCCATATCTATAAACCTAATCCTACTGAATATAAAGACCATGATTTTCAACCTTATATCAAGTATCCTACCACTAGGTATAAATTCTCACCTGCTATCAGAAGTCAGATTGGTGGTCCTGATGGATTTTATTTTGGTGAAATAGCTCTATCTGCTCATTCAGAGACAATCATTCGTAGAAATTTTAATTTATTGGCCGTAGGGTCAATTGGAATTTACAATACTTTTGATGAGTTAAAGTTAGCCTCTGATAGTATTATTCCTCATGTAAGAACTGATATTGTTAAATATTTACAGGGTAGTTCCAAGTATCATATCACCAGGTTACAAGCAAATTATTTTCTGAATCCTACTAAATCTATATACACAAAATTATCTGCTGGCATTTTTGAACCAATGTTTGCAGGTTTTGGTGGTGAAATTTTATATAAACCATTTGATAAGAATTTCGGTATAGGAGCAGAGCTCTGGAAAGTAAGACAAAGATCATTCAGGCAGCTATTAGGGTTTAGAGAATATAGAACATTAACAGGACATATAAATTTATATTATAAAGAACCAATCTATAGAGTATTGTTTCATATTAAAGGCGGAAGATATCTTGCTGAGGATTCTGGCTTTACATTCAATGTGTCTAGAGAATTCAAGAGCGGTTTAAACTTAGGAGTTTTCTTTTCTCTAACTGATATTAGTAAGGAAGAATTTGGAGAAGGAAGCTTCGATAAGGGTTTTTATTTTAACATACCAATTCAGGTATTTTTTGATCAATACTCCAGAGGTCAAAGTGGCTTTGGTTTGCGGCCTCTTACCAGAGATGGCGCTCAGTCCATGGTCCATGCACAACCTTTATGGAGTACGTCCTACCAAGCTCACAAAGACCAAATAGTTAATGAATGGGATCAATTCTATGATTAGAATTTTTCTTACTCTTATTTTCATTTCATCATGCGGCAATTTACCAATTGCGTATATTCAAAACTTTTCATCTGTAAACAGTGCTATTTTTGGCTTTCCAGATATGGAAATTACTGAAGAGGTATTTGAGGATTATGAATATAGTTTCATAAAGGTAAGGTTTGGAAGAGGCCCTGTCTCAATTTTAATTCTAGCTTATGTTGAGAATGATGTTTACGAATGGTCTGGTTTGGACGATGTTAGTATTTACACATTAAATGGCAGAGTTATAAAAACAACAGGCTTGGTAAGTAATATTGAAATCATTTCCCCTGACGTTAAGTCTCCTGATGAAATTAGGAATTACCATGAATCCATAAACTTATATAATCCTGATCTTTTTTCAGCAACGCTTGATTCATCTGTTTCCTCAGACCCCTCTAGTTTTACAAGGTTCGGCAATAAGGTTAGCGCTTTAAGAGTTCGTGAAGATATTTCAATAGGGCTTATAAACTGGAATCGTTCAAATTATTATTACTACAATCCTGATTCTGCATTTGTTGAAAAAACAAAACAATATATTCACCCTAGGCTAGCTGCCATTGAAATAGAATTCTTTTATAAGTTTTAATCTATATATTGCAAATAAACTTATTTCTTAATTAGGATAGTATTTAGTTAAATTATTAAGTAGGCCCAATTTTTGAGCAAAAAAAAGCCCGTACTAAATTAAATATTAGTCCGGGCTTCTAGTGGAGTCTTATAATTTATTCAGCTAAACGAGTAGCAGTAGCTGTTCGAATTTCTTGAGTTTGATAAGTTTGATCAATGTTTTGAGTTTGAATGAAATCCTGAACTAATTCTATTTCATAGTAAACGTCTTGGATTATATCCTGATTGATATTTTGGTTAATATCTTGAGTAATTTCAAACCAGGCTCCATCTTGGCTTATCACCTCAATATTGGCGGAACCATATTCATATGTATCATTGTTCCGTACCAAAGGATCTCCAGCATAATCATTGAATGCGTCGAATGCATAAACTGGTTGTTGGATGGTTATATCCTGCATTATTGAGCCATTTGGTGTTCCTACTAATCCAGGACCAGCATCAGCTCCATATGCCCCTTGAGTGAATTTCTGGGTAATATTTTGGTTAATCTCGAAGTTAGCAGTTTGATTGTCAAGTTGATCAATAAACAAGAAATCAGAACCTGTGGGATCAATTTCTGATATTTGCAAGAATCCGTCTGAGTCAGCATCAGTACCATATGTTTGAGTTGCTGTATTGGTTGTAGTATTGGTATTAGTACTAGTGTTAGTAACAGTCGCTGTTGATGTATTAGTATTAGTTACATATCTAGTCATTGTAGTGGTATTTGTATTCGTATTCGTATTCGTATTCGTATTCGTATTTGGCAAATAAACACCTGTAATTGTATTAGTTGTTGTAGCAGTATTAGTTGTAGTATTAACATTAACTAGGACAGGTACTGAATATTCATAAGTATATGTTTCAGTCGGTGCAGGTGTAGGTGCAGGTGTAGGTGCAGGTGTAGGTGCAGGTGTAGGTACAGGTGCAGCACCACCTCCATCATTAGAATCGACTAGAGCAGCAACGGCAGCAGCAGCAGCAACAGCTGCAGCAATTGCTCCGGCACTGAGTGAACCCGATGCAGATTCCTTAGCAGCTTCGCCAGCAGCTTTGGGTGAACCATTCTTACTTTCCTCAGTGACATCTTTGACTTGAGCGAAAGTGTTTGAAGATATAAAACTTCCTAGAAACGCAACCAACATTGTGAATGAGTTCCTTAGTGTTAGTTTAAATTTAGCCATAATGTACTTCTCGGTGGTTAATGTTTAAAAAATAATTTCTATTTTCACCGAATTTATTGCGTATGTCTACAAAAAAAATATATTTAATTTTTCTGAAACATATAACTGTATGATTCGGGATATGCATATTAACAGGAATTTACATAATTTCAAAAGAAATTCAAAAGAAAAAAAAAGATGTTTTATTATTTTACTAATTAATTTTTTTTAATTTTAAATAAATAGTCCAAAATTAAATTGTCTCCATCCGCTCCTTGCTTCTTTATTTAATAATTACTTATGAAAATATATTATTTAAGAGTAAGAGTAAGAGTAAGAGCAAGAGTAAGAGTAAAATAAGAGTAAGATAAGAGTAAGAGATAAAAATTTTTTAATTTATTTCGGGATGTAGCGCAGCCTGGTAGCGCACCTCGCTGGGGGTGAGGTGGTCGTCGGTTCAAATCCGGCCATCCCGACCATTTTAATTTGATTTCTTTATTACTTCCTCAGCATACCAATTGATTTCAGCTATCATGCTTTCAAGAGTCCGTTCATCTGGTCCACCTTCATAAGCATTTCTAAAAGCAACGATGACTTCCGTGGCACCCAGTTCTTCAAGCTGTTTTATTCCCTCTGGTGAATAAGCTGCTTCTCCCATAACTTGAAATTGATAATTTGGATGATTCAGTGTTCCAAATTCAGCCCTGTAATCATTTATCTGATCTATCAGAGTTTTTGTTTCTT
>Ga0181552_10001654_pt1 | contig 16880 bp, 19 predicted proteins | sample 011ome_18_FD_130583 | JGI IMG/M metagenome (GOLD analysis project Ga0181552, IMG submission 130583) | Coastal salt marsh microbial communities from the Groves Creek Marsh, Skidaway Island, Georgia - 011501BT metaG (megahit assembly) | ecosystem: Environmental > Aquatic > Marine > Intertidal...
ATTACGCTTTATGAACGCGGTGAGAAGTTGCGAAAGCTGTGCCAAGCCCGGCTTGATGATGCGCAGGCACGCATTGAGAAGATCGTGACTGACGCCAACGGTGCGGCCAGTTCGACTGTCCCATTCGATGCCGACGGATAGGTTGGTGTCTCCGGGGATGGATAACAGTCTGCTGAAAGAAGGTCTCGCGCGGGTTCAACGCGAAGTGGACAGCGTTTTCGACGCGATTTTGCCGGTGCCGCAGGACAGCAGGGCGCGTCTGGTAGAGGCCATGCGCTACGCCGCGATTGGCGGCGGCAAGCGGGTTCGCCCGCTGCTGTTGGTTAGCACAGCCGAAATGTTCGGTGTGAACCGGGATGCTGCATTGCGCGCTGCCTGTGCAGTGGAAGCGATCCATGTCTACTCCCTGATCCACGATGACTTGCCGTGTATGGATGATGACTCGCTGCGCCACGGGAAGCCTACGGTTCATGTGGAGTTTGATGAGGCAACTGCGGTGCTGGCAGGTGATTCATTGCATGCGCTCGCGTTTGAAATTCTTGCGGACACGGACACCAGTGAAGATCCGTTCACCCGATCCGAACTGATCCTGACACTCGGTACCGCTAGCGGCAAGGACGGTATGGCTGGCGGCCAGATGATGGATATGATGGCCGAGGGTGAAGACTATGATCTCCACACAATCACGCGCTTGCAGCAACTGAAAACTGGCGCATTGCTGGCCGCTTCTGTCGAAATGGGAGCGATCCTGGGCCATGTTCAGCCTGAGGGAAGGGGGCACCTGCGCGCCTATGCGCGCGACATCGGGCTCGCTTTCCAAATTGCAGATGATCTGCTCGATGTGGAAGGCGATGCCGAGATAGCCGGAAAGGCTCTGCGCAAGGATGAGCGCCAAGGCAAGCAGACTTTCGTGACACTGATGGGCGTGGACAAGGCTCGGGAACAGGCGCGCGCGCTGGTCGATCAGGCGATCGGTCATTTGTCAGTGCACGGCGATGATGCCAAGATGCTGGCTGCAGTCGCGCGTTACATTGTGGAGAGGGACAGGTGAAGAAACGCATAGGTATCTATCCGGGCACATTTGACCCGATCACCCTGGGCCATATGGACATCATTGAACGTGGCGCGAAGCTGGTTGATGAGCTGATCATCGGTGTGACGACCAACGCCGCCAAATCACCCATGTTTTCCGATGATGAACGAATCGCGATGGTAAAGCGCGAGGTTGCGGGGATCGGTGATGGCAGCATCCGGGTAGTCGGGTTTGACTCTCTGTTGGTCGATTTTGCCGATGAAATGGGCGCGGGCACGGTCATTCGCGGCATTCGGGGTGTCACAGACTTCGAATACGAATATCAACTCACCGGCATGAACCGCCAACTTAATCATGACGTCGAGACAGTGTTCCTGATGGCAGATATCTCTTTGCAGCATATTGCGAGCAGGCTGGTCAAAGAGGTTGCGATCTACGGCGGAGAAATATCCAAGTTCGTGACCGCTTCCGTGCGCGAAGACGTGATAGCGCGGGTTCCAAAACAGCGCTCTGTGTAGAGTGGGGCGATCATTCATTGCGGCGACAGATGCTTGCCGCTAGATCGCATGTCAGAAAATCAGGACATTAAGATCGCGTGACCTTGAACATGATGAAGAAAATACTCGCAGCCTCTATTTCAGCGGCATTGCTTGGCCTCCCGGCCGCGGCGCCTGCACAAGAAGCTGAGGCTGAGGCCGTTGAACAGGCGCCGGCTTCCGCGGCTCAAAATTCGATCAATTACGATGTGACAGCGGACCCTGACAATGTTTGGCTGCTCGATCTGTCCAATGGTGAGCGTGTTGCGATCCGCCTGATGCCGGCTTGGGCGCCCAACCATGTTGAGCGCATCAAGACACTGACCCGTACCGGGTTCTACGATGGTGTGATCTTTCACCGTGTGATCGACGGCTTTATGGCGCAGGGCGGCGATCCCACCGGCACAGGGCAAGGCGGCTCTGCGATGCCTGACCTTGAGGAAGAGTTTAATCCGCGCCCGCACATTCGCGGAACTGTTTCGATGGCCCGCGCGACAGATGAGAACAGCGCGAACAGCCAGTTCTTCATTGTATTCTATCCTCGTTTCAGCCTGGACAAACGTTACACCAACTTTGGCCGCGTGATTTCGAATATGGACGGGGTGGATACGATCACTCGCGGCGAACCGCCTGCCAATCCTACGCGCATTCTTCAGGCTAGCATTGCTTCGGACAACAAGCCGCAGCTGTTCCCACAGCCCGAGGCGCCCGTTGAAGAAGAGATCACCGCTGATCTTCTCAGCGCGCCGCTAAACTAATCGCTCTTTCCATTGCGATTGGTGCACCTTAAGGCGCGCCAATCATGCGTGTTGATCTATTTGACTTCGAGCTCCCGCAAGAGCTGATCGCGCTGCGTCCCGTGCGCCCACGTGATGCGGCGCGCATGCTCTATGTTCCGGGCCAGGGCGCATTTGAAGACTTGGGTGTGCGGGACCTGCCCAAGCTTCTCAAACGGGGCGATGTACTGGTGTTCAACGACACCCGTGTCATTCCCGCGCAGCTAGAAGGTCGTCGTGCAGGCGGAGAGGCCAGGATCGGAGCGACTTTGCACAAGCGTGAGGATCTGCGCCGATGGATCGCGTTCATTCGTAATGCGAAGCGTCTGAAGGAAGGCGATCAGATTGTTTTCGGCGGCGGCGTGACCGCCACTGCAGAGAAGCGAAATTCGGACGGCAGCTTCACTCTGTTTTTCGAGGGCGATGAACCCGTCGAAGTGTTGCTTGACCGTGCAGGCACAATGCCATTGCCGCCTTATATCGCGGGCAAGCGCCAGATCGACGCGCAGGATTATGAAGATTACCAGACGATGTTTGCGCAAGAGGATGGCGCAGTTGCTGCGCCAACGGCTTCCTTGCATTTCACAGAACGCCTGGTTTCAGAATTGGACGCAGCCGGAATACAGCAGGAAACGCTGACCCTGCATGTCGGTGCGGGCACATTCCTGCCGGTTAAGGCCGATGATACCGACGACCATCAGATGCATTCGGAATGGGGGCGGATTACGCCTCAAGTTGCTGATCGCCTCAACGCAACCCGCGCTGCGGGAGGGCGGATTATTGCAGTTGGCACAACCTCACTGAGGCTGCTGGAAAGCGCGGCCCGCGAAGATCGAACCATCACCCCGTTTGAAGGCGACACCGATATTTTCATCACGCCGGGATACCGCTTCACGGGTGTCGACGGTTTGATGACAAACTTCCATCTGCCCAAATCCACACTGATGATGCTTGTCAGCGCGCTCATCGGTCGCGAACGCATGATGGAAGCTTATGAGCATGCAATTTTGCATGGTTACAGGTTCTATTCGTATGGTGACTCATCATTATTGCTGCCCTAATCGGTTGCAATGAACGAACCGATCCTTGAGCTGCATGGTCTCAGCAAAATCTATCCCGGTGGTCTCAAAGCGCTGGACAGTGTTGATCTGGAAATCCGGCAAGGTGAAATATTCGCGCTGCTTGGGCCTAACGGAGCCGGCAAGACTACATTGATCGGTGCTGTTTGCGGCCTGGTCAGACCAACTTCTGGCAAGATACGCGCGTTCGGGCATGATCTTGCCAGGAACTGGCGGCATGCCAGAGCGCGGATAGGCTTGGTGCCGCAAGAACTCTCTACAGACATGTTCGAACCGGTGATTGACGCGGTCAGCTATTCACGCGGCCTGTTCGGGCATCGGCCTGATCCGGGGAGGATTGAAGAGATACTGCGCTCACTTAGCCTTTGGGACAAGCGCGGCGAACGGATTATGGCGCTCTCAGGCGGCATGAAACGACGTGTGCTGATCGCGAAGGCGCTGGCCCATCAACCTGACTTGCTTTTCCTAGACGAACCCACTGCGGGGGTAGACGTCGAGTTGCGCAAAGGCATGTGGGAGCTGATCGGCACCATGCGCGAACGCGGTGTTACAATCATCCTGACCACCCATTACATCGAAGAAGCCGAAGAAATGGCGGACCGTGTCGGGATTATCAATCAGGGGCGCTTGCTGATGGTCGACGACAAGGCTGCCATGATGCAGCGTTTGGGCCGGACTGAAGCGCATATCGAGTTGGCTTCACCTCTTGACGAGTTACCCGGAGCACTCGCTCACTTTCCTGTCGAGATCGAGCAAGGCGGTCGTTCACTGTGTTATCGCGGCGGCGATGGCACAGGCAAGGGCAAGTCCGAGGTTGCTGAACTGACAAAGGCACTGACCGCAGCTGGCATCGACTACACTGGTATCGATGTGCACGAGAGCTCACTCGAAGATATCTTCGTGTCACTGCTTGGCGAAGAGGAACTGGCATGATGGGGTTCAATTTTCGCGGCGCATGGTCGATCTTCAAACGTGAGGTCACCCGCGCTTTTCGCACTGCGTTCCAGTCGATCCTTGCGCCAGTTCTCACGACATCGCTCTACTTCATTGTGTTTGGATCGGCGATCGGCAGCCGAATGGAACCGATTGATGGTGTGCAATATGGCGCGTTCATTATCCCTGGACTGTTGATGCTTACCTTGCTGGGTGAGACGACTTCGAACGCTAGTTTCGGCATTTACATGCCGCGGTTTACGGGAACCATCTACGAATTGCTCTCTGCGCCCGTTGGCGTCGCGGAGACACTAATTGGTTTTGTCGGCGCGGCAGCCGCGAAAAGCCTGATCCTGGCCAGCATCATCCTGATTACCGCAAACCTGTTTGTCGATTACACCATCGCGCACCCGATCCTGGCGGTGATCTATATCATGCTGGTCGCTGCAAGCTTTTCACTCTTCGGCTTCATCCTTGGCGTATGGGCGGACAATTTCGAGAAGCTTGGCATTATTCCGATGTTGTTCTTGACCCCTCTGACCTTCCTCGGTGGCACGTTTTATTCGATCGACATGTTGCCAGAGCCGTGGGGCAAGATCGCGCTCGCCAATCCGATCGTTTATCTGGTCAGCGGGCTGCGTTGGACATTCTATGGCAGTGGAGACGTAAGCTTTGGCCTGTCTCTGGGTATCACGCTGGGATTTTTGGCAGCCTGTACAGCGATAATTGCTTTCATCTTCAAGACCGGATGGCGCCTGAGAGCCTAGCCAGAACGCGCTGTGTGTTACCGTATTACAACGCCCTTAAATTATCGAATATAAGCAGCAAAATGCGACTTCAAGTTGCCTTGTTGGCCTCGGATTTCGGAACGATATGGGCTGCGCCGCTCGCCCCCTGAGCGGTGAAGAATGAAAGTACAAAAGAATGAAAAAGCAGTTTGTAGCAGGGCTGTTCGCAGCGGCTATGATGACGCCAGCCGCTGCGCTGGCTCGGGATTCCAACGAAACCGAAACATTCATCGGCGTATCGGCCGGATACCATGATCTGGGTGTTGGTTAGGATGAAGCTGAAGGCGTGGAGCTTGACGATGGAAGCCCGATTTTTGGTGTGGTTGCGGGCGTCGATTTCCCCATTGGTGGTGATCTGTTTGCCGGTGTTGAAGGTAACTTCCACTTCGGCACAGACGAAGTCGACTATGAATATGGCGCGCTGGCTCGCGTCGGTATCGCCGATTCAAGCGGCACCAAATACTACCTGCGTGGTGGCTACCAGGAAACCGAACTCGACGTTGAAGAGATTTTGAACATCGAACTCGACGATGGTGAGTTGGATGGAGTGGACACCAGAGATGGTGATCTGATCGTCGGTGCTGGCATCGATATTCCGCTCGCAGGCGGAAAGCTGCGTTTCAATGTCGACACAGTTTCGTTCGACACGGTCCGTGGCACCACTGGATTCGTATTCTCTTTCTAATCATCGAGAAACAGGAACAGGCCGGCGGTGCTATGCATCGTCGGCCTTTTTCTTTTGAGTGACATGATTGTCTCTGGCGGCTAGCGGGTAGCGCCATGAGCGAACGGTTCAAATTCACCATAAGCGCCACGGACGGCAAGGCCCGCACTGGGTGCATCCAGATGCAGCGGGGCGACATTCGCATGCCTGCCTTCATGCCCGTTGGGACCGCCGCGACGGTCAAGGCAATGAAGCCGGAGACCGTGCGTGAGATTGGCGCGGACATTATCCTTGGCAACACCTATCACCTGATGCTGCGCCCCGGTGCAGAGCGTGTTGCGCGCTTGGGCGGGTTGCATAAATTCATGAACTGGCAGCGGCCGATCCTGACCGATAGCGGAGGCTATCAGGTCATGAGCCTGTCTGAACTGCGAAAGCTAACCGAGCAGGGCGTTGAGTTCCGCAGCCATATCGATGGCTCCAAGCATATGCTCACGCCAGAACGATCGATGGAGATACAGCGCTTGCTTGGGTCCGACATCGTCATGGCGTTTGACGAATGTCCGCGTGCAGATCAGCCCCGTGATGTGATCGCAGAAAGCATGGAGTTGTCGATGCGATGGGCAAGGCGCAGCCGGGCCGGCTTTGATAGCGGCGGAGAACACGCCGCAAAGTCAGCCTTGTTCGGCATCCAACAGGGCGCGCTCGATGAAGATTTGCGCCAAATCAGCGCCGAGAAGCTCATCGAGATCGGCTTTGATGGCTATGCGGTCGGCGGGCTTGCTGTGGGCGAGGGGCAAGAGGCAATGTTCGCTACGCTCGACTATGCGCCAGACCAGCTACCTCAAGACAAACCGCGCTATCTCATGGGCGTTGGCAAGCCCGATGACCTGGTTGGCGCGGTGGAACGCGGGATAGATATGTTTGATTGCGTGTTACCCACGCGATCAGGGCGCAATGGTCAGGCCTTTACCTGGCATGGGCCGCTTAATCTACGCAACGCGAAACACGCAGAAGACACCGGCCCGCTTGATGAAAGATGCGCCTGCGATGTCTGCAATACGTACTCGCGCGCTTATCTGCATCACCTGCAGAAATCGGGTGAGATCTTGGGGGCTATGCTGGTGACTGAGCACAATCTCAGTTTCTATCAGCAGTTGATGCAGGCCATGCGCGATGCGATTGCCGAGGGGCGCTTTGCAACGTTTGCTGCTGATTTCCGCCGCGATTACCTGTCCGCTTAGCGGTTCAAGAAGCTCTTCAGCCTTTCGCGCTTTTTGGCCGCCTCTGAGGGACTTGCGGTTCGCGCCATATTCTCAATTCGTTTGCGCCATTTCGGCAAACGCTTGTCCGCTTCGCCATGCTTTACGGGTCCGAGGGCGAGAAAACGCACTGGCTTGAATCCACAGAAACCCAGAACCTGACGTTTGCACCTCTCGATCAACGCATTGCCATACATCAACCGCAAGAACAGCGGTGGGGTGTCCATAGTTGCGATAACATCGGCGGAGCGCCCTTCCATCAGTTTGTCCCACCAGTTGTCGTCATCATGATAGGCGAAGGTTAGGCCGGGTAAGAGGAGGCGATCAAGCAAGCCCTTAAGGTGGGCTGGCTCGCTGCCCCACCACATTGGGAAGGCTACCACCAAATGATCGCAAGCATCCAGCAAGGCAGCGACACGATGCAAGTCCGGCTCCCATTCGGTTCGCTTGACATAACCATGATGAAAAACCGGATCGAATTGCAGGTCACGCACCGCAATCCGATCGACTTCATAACCGGGCGCTAAACCTGCCTGATACAAGTCGAGAAGATGACTCGTAAGCCGGTTGGTATCAGGGTGCCTGTCAAGGATCAGGATACGCATTTCGCAGAGGATAGGCCCTACAAAGGGATGTAGGTAAATACAAAAAGGGCGGCCCGCAAAGGCCGCCCTTTTTGTATATCGAGCTTATCTCTTGGATTAGCGCGAGTAGAACTCGACCACGAGGTTCGGTTCCATCGTTACCGGATAAGGCACTTCGTCCAGCTTCGGCACGCGGGTGAACTGAACCTTGTCATTGCCGTCAGGGGCAACATAGTCAGGAATGTCACGCTCTGGCAGGCTCTGGGCTTCGATAACCAGCGCCATTTCCTTCGCCTTGCTGCCGAGGCTGATCACATCGCCTACATCACAACGGCGCGATGCAATGTTGCACTTCACACCGTTCACATAGATGTGGCCATGCGAAACGATCTGACGTGCGGCAAAAATGGTTGGTGCAAACTTCGCGCGATACACGATCATGTCGAGACGGCGCTCAAGCAAACCGATCAGGTTCTGACCGGTGTCACCCTTCATTTTGGTTGCATCTTTGTAAGTAGAGCGGAACTGCTTCTCGGTTACGTCGCCGTAATAGCCCTTAAGCTTCTGCTTGGCGCGCAGTTGCAAGCCGAAATCGCTCATCTTGCTCTTGCGGCGCTGACCGTGCTGGCCCGGGCCGTAAGAACGCTTGTTCACCGGGGAATTCGGACGACCCCAGATGTTTTCACCCATCCGGCGGTCAAGTTTATGCTTCGAGCTGGTACGCTTCGTCATGGATTATCCTTCAAATTGCATGAGCCGCCCCTGTGGCGACCATTTAACCCGGCCTCGCTGCGTTTGAGAAAGTTTCAAGCGCGGCTACCGCTTCACCGGGGTGCGGAGCCAATTTGCGAAGGCGCGCAGATAGCAGGATTGTGCACTGCGTCAAGACGTTTGGTGGATTCAAATCTTATGTGTAAGCTCTCACTTGCGGTCGCACGCCAAGAGGTATTTTGGGGAGATTGCCGCGTGTCCAAAGAATTTGATTTCGAAATCGTTCATGCTGGTTCATCGGGGGCCGCCCTTGCTGCCAGGCTGAGCGAGAACCCGAACGTGAGGGTGGCATTGCTTGAAGTGGGCGGAAAGCCACCGGCACGAGAGGAAATCCCCGCAGCCTGTGCGTCGCTGCAGCTTGATCCTGAATGCGACTGGATGTTTCAGGGGGAGGCCGGAAAGGCAGGTCGCGGACTGCGTAATAACAAGATACGGGTTCCGCGCGGCAAGATGCTGGGTGGGTCATCTGCCATGAACTATATGGTTTTTGTGCGCGGCCACCCGGGGGATTTCGACAATTGGGAGGCGAAGGGCGATTGATCGAAGTCGTGTTCCAGAAACGAACTGCGTTTAGTTGCCGCGGTTGAATTCGCGCCATTCCTTGCTGGTCATGCATACACGCTCTTTCTTGCGTGAACCCATGCCGGTGCTGATCCGGCGGCAAATCCGTTTGTCTTTGGCTTTTTCTTCTTGAGCTTGCTCGGCGGCGCGCTCTTCTTCTTGAAGTTCGGGCTGAGCAGGTTCTGCTTGTGCGACCAGCGCGAGAGCTATCATGGTAGAAAACATGAATTAAATCCTATGGATGGAGAGGGTTGGGGGGACGCGTACTTTAACTAAACGCCCATCTGAATGTCTACAGAAGAACGCACTGTTTCCTCGAGCGTTCCGCTTTATTTGCGATCACCACGATCAAGCGATGACAACACCCCGCGCAATGTGCGCACTTGCAAGTTATCCCAACCGGGTTTGGTCAGAACTGTCCGCAACGTTCGCCGGGTGGCTTCTGCCCGCGCTTCCGGCAGAAAATAGCCCTTTGGTTCCAGCATGCGCTCCAGATGTGCGATCAGGCCATCTAGTTCCTCTTGAGGGGCGGGGGGAAGCGTTTCGTCTTCCGCAGTGGGTTGAACCAGATCGGCCTGCTTTGACCATTCATAGGCACACAAGATCACAGCTTGCGCGAGATTGAGTGAGCCGAATTCCGGGTTGATGGGAACCGTAAGGATCGTTCTGGCAAGAGCCACATCCTCTGTTTCCAGACCTGAACGTTCAGGCCCGAACAGGATCGCGCTCTTTCCAATCTCGGCGTGGATCGCGCTGCCTGCTTCATCCGGCCCGACCACCGGCTTGGTAACACCGCGCTTGCGCACAGTCGTGGCATAGACGTGGGCACAATCCGCGACAGCTTCGGCTGTGGTCTCGTAGACTCTTGCGCGTTCAAGAACGATATCCGCGCCGGCAGCTAAGGGGCCGGCATCGGGGTTGGGCCAGCCATCGCGCGGCGCAACAATACGCATTTCGGTCAGCCCGAAGTTGAGCATGGCGCGCGCTGCCTTGCCGATATTCTCACCCAGTTGTGGGCGAACCAGCACAAAGACGGGCTGGTTACTTTGTCCCATCTATCGCGGCTTCCTGCACAGTGCTGGCAAATTCTTCGAAGTCCTTGGCCTCTGAGAAGTCGCGATAAACACTGGCAAAGCGGATATAGGCGACGCTGTCGATCTGGCGTAGTCCGTCCATCACCATGCCGCCGATGCGGGAGGAGGCAACTTCGGGATCACCCGCTGTTTCAACCTGTCGCTGAATGCCAGATACAAGCTGATCGATCCGCTCCTGTTCTACCCCACGTTTGCGGCAGGCGAGTGTAACCGATTGCTCCAGCTTGCTGCGATCGAATGCCTCGCGCCGGTCTCCGCTTTTGACAACGATGACCTCGCGCAGTTGGACGCGCTCGAATGTTGTGAAGCGCGCACCGCAGCTTGAGCATTGCCGACGCCGCCGGATCGAGGTGTTATCCTCGGTCGGGCGGCTGTCTTTGACCTGCGTGTCATCGTGGGCGCAAAAAGGGCAGCGCATGGTTTGTCGAAGCTATCCCGCTATTTCTTGACGCGGCTGTAGATCGCGACGCCTACACCCGCGATCAAACCAACAGGCCACGTTACGACGGGCAGAAGCGCGCCTGCGACTGCGCCGACAGCTGCGCCTGTAAGAACTGGCTTGGTTCCAGGATGCTTCGCACCCCCTTTTGCGATGCCGACAACTTCGTCTTTCACATCTTCGAAGATGTTGCCTTCTTGAGGGTTCTTGTCAGTCATGGTTTAGCTCTCCGGATAGACAGGAAAAGCTGCGCACAGTTCCGATACCCGGCCGCGCACGGCTTCCTCGACCTGAGCATCGCCTTCCGGACCGTTCTTGGCAAGTCCGTCGACCACTTCGGCGATCAGCTTGCCGACCTTGCGGAATTCAGCGGGGCCAAAACCGCGGGTAGTGCCCGCTGGCGTACCAAGGCGAATACCACTTGTCACAAAGGGGCTGCGCGTATCGTAGGGAATGCCGTTCTTGTTGCAGGTGAGCCACGCGCGATCGAGGCCTTTCTCGGCATCCTTGCCGGTCACATCCTTGGCAGTCAGATCAACCAGCATGGAATGGTTGTCTGTAGCGCCCGACACGATGCGCAGACCGTTTTCCTCGAGGCTGGCTGCCAGAGCCCGAGCGTTTTCTACCACGGCGCTGGCGTAAGCCTTGAAGTCGGGGCGCAATGCTTCGCGGAATGCAACGGCTTTCGCTGCCACAACATGCATCAGTGGGCCGCCCTGCATACCGGGGAAAACCGCCATATTGATCGGCTTGGTCAGTTCTTCATCGTTCCAAAGGATGATGCCTGAACGCGGACCGCGCAGGCTCTTGTGCGTTGTGCTGGTGACCACGTGGGCATGCGGGAAGGGTGAGGGGTGGGCACCGCCAGCGACCAGGCCCGAAATGTGGCTCATATCAACCATCAGATATGCACCGACTTCATCGGCCACCTTGCGGAAAGCCTCCCAGTCCCAGACGCGCGAATAGGCCGTGCCACCAGCAATAATCAGCTTAGGCTTATGCTCTTTCGCGATGGCCATGACATCATCCATGTCGATACGCTCGTCTTCCTTGCGTACGCCATAGGCGACTGGATTGAACCACTTGCCGCTCATGTTCACGGGCGAACCGTGGGTCAGGTGGCCCCCCGAATTGAGGTCGAGGCCCATGAAGTTGTCACCCGGCTGCAGCAGCGCAAGGAACACGGCCTGATTCATCTGGCTGCCCGAATTGGGTTGAACGTTGGCGAAGTTGCACCCGAACAGCTCTTTCGCGCGTTCGATTGCGAGTGTTTCAACCACGTCGGCATAGTCGCAACCGCCATAGTAACGCTTGCCAGGATAGCCTTCTGCATATTTGTTGGTGAACACGCTGCCGGTTGCTTCGAGCACGGCCTTTGAAGCAATATTTTCAGACGCGATCAGTTCGATCTTATCTTGCTGGCGTTTCAGCTCCTTGCCAACCGCCTCTGCGATTTCAGGGTCGGCTTCTGCCAGGTTGTCATGCCAGAAACGGTGCATGATATCGGTATCGGTAGAGGGTGCTGTGCTCATTGGAGAGGCTCAATCGTGTCGGTGTCAAAGGGCGGGTTGGACAATTTGTCGACGCGGCGCTGGTGGCGCCCGCCGGCAAATTCGGTGTCTAGAAATGTTGCAACGCAGGCCTTGGCCATTTCGATCCCGATCAGCCGCGCGCCCATGGCAATGCAGTTTGCGTCATTATGTTCGCGGCACAAGGCCGCCGACAAGGGCTCTGAAACCAGGGCGCAGCGCACAGCAGGATTGCGATTGACGCTTATCGATATCCCGATTCCACTGCCGCATAAGGCAATTCCGCGCTCTGCTGTGCCACCAGCCACAACTTCGGCCAGCTTGTAGCCATAGTCAGGGTAATCGACGCTTTCGGTAGAATGGGGCCCAAGGTCTGCAACCTCATGGCCGGCTTCCATAAGCCACTCTGCAAGCTCTGATTTGAGCTCTGTGGCGGCGTGGTCAGATGCAATCGCTATACGCATGTTTACCATATAGTGAAGGGTAATGATTCTCTCTACCCCGGATACCGGCTTTTCTACCGCGATCTGTGATCAGCTTACCTGCTTGCGCGCCCACGCCCAAAGTTTCTTGGCTTCAGCAGCAGGTTTTTCGGTCGCATCGATTTCTGAAGCGACTTCGCCCTTGGCAGAGGATCGGTGGAAGTCCGCGCTCTCACCAAAGGTAACGGGGCAGGTCTTGAGACCAAACTGTTTTGCGGTCTCTTTGGCTTGTGCGATCTGACGGGTTGCGCCTGCAGGAACCGCGTTAAGCACGACATAGGCGGGCTTGCCTCCGAAATCGATCATTTCAGCCACAGCTTCGAGCGCGTGCAAATCAAACGCACGTGGGCGCGAAGGGATCAGCACCAGATCAGCGGCTTTGATCGCTTCACGCATTGGAGCTTCGGCGTGTGGCGGCGTGTCGATTACCACTACTTCTACATCGTCCTGCTTATGCGCACGCTCGATGGGCTTCGCGAGCCGGGCAGGGGCGCTGGTGACAATAAGCGTGTAGAAATCCCCGCGCCAGTCGCCCCACGCCGCCGCCGTGGCTTGCGGGTCGGTATCGATTACGCAGGCTGGCTGCTTCGCCTGCGTAGCGCTCGCGGCCAAATGCAGGGCGATGGTGGTCTTACCCGACCCGCCCTTTTGGCTGATGATGGTAATGTTTGGCATGGTTCGAACCTCAAAATGCTGCACTGCACAATGGGTATCGCAATTCAAGCTAGTACGCGAGAGCGGAATGCGCCCTTATAGGGAAAACCGACCTTACTGATCCAGGAACGAACGCATTTTGCGGCTGCGGCTCGGGTGCTTCAATTTGCGCAGCGCCTTCGCTTCGATCTGACGGATACGTTCGCGAGTCACAGAGAACTGCTGGCCTACCTCTTCCAGAGTGTGATCGGTGTTCATGCCGATACCGAAGCGCATGCGCAGCACGCGTTCCTCACGCGGGGTGAGCGAGGCAAGCACGCGGGTAACCGTCTCCTTGAGGTTCGCCTGAATCGCGGCATCCACAGGGATAATCGCGTTTTTGTCTTCGATAAAATCGCCCAGATGTGAGTCTTCTTCGTCACCGATTGGTGTCTCAAGAGAAATCGGTTCCTTGGCGATCTTCATCACCTTGCGAACCTTTTCCAGCGGCATGGAGAGGCGCGCGGCCATTTCCTCAGGAGTGGGCTCTCGGCCTTCCTCGTGCAGGAATTGGCGGGAGGTGCGTACAAGCTTGTTGATCGTCTCGATCATATGGACCGGGATACGGATAGTTCGCGCCTGATCGGCAATCGAGCGCGTGATCGCCTGCCGGATCCACCAAGTGGCGTAGGTGCTGAACTTGTAACCGCGGCGGTACTCGAACTTGTCGACCGCCTTCATCAGGCCGATGTTCCCTTCCTGAATCAGGTCAAGGAATTGCAGACCACGGTTGGTATATTTCTTGGCGATCGAGATCACCAGGCGAAGGTTGGCCTCAACCATTTCCTTCTTGGCGATGCGCGCTTCACGCTCGCCCTTCTGTACCATGTTCACGATTCGGCGGAGTTGAGTCAGCGACATGCCGGTCTGGCTGGCGATGTCCGAGATTTCAGCGCGAATGCGATCAATTGCATCGGCTTCCTTTTCAGCGAAGGCCGCCCATTTCTTGTCTTTCTTTGCATTGGCTTCGAGCCAGCCGTCGTCCATCTCATTGCCGACATAGGCTTTCAGGAAGTCGAGGCGTTTGACTTTGTGACGCTCGGCCAGTCGCAGCATCTGGCCGCCAAGCGCGGTCAGGCGGCGGTTGAACGCATACAGATTATCCACCAGGAATTCGATCTTGGTGGCGTGGAACTGCATGCTTTCCACTTCACCGGTCAGCTCTTCACCAAGCTTATCGTAGCGGTTTTCCTTGGCCTTCGGGAATTCATTGCCGGCAGCGAGTGTTTCGACACGTTCGGCCTGGAGTTTTTCGAACTTCTTGAAGGTCTGCGTGATGCGCGCGAAGCGTTCGATTGCGTCAGGTTTTAGCGCTTCTTCCATCTGCGCGAGCGACATGGTGTTGTCCTCGTCGTCATCATCGTCGCGCTTCTTGCCTTCGCCTTCTTCGCCTTCTTCGCCTTCTTCGCCTTCTTCGCCGTCATCTTCGTCTTCTACATCGTCATCATCGTCGCGAATGGTCGGGCCAGCGGTCTCTTCCGAGATCTCGTCATCGTCGTCATCTTCGGCGCCGTCTTGCAGCTTTTCTGCCGGCGGTTCCTTGGATAGCATCGCGTCGAGATCCAGGATCTCGCGCAGCTGCATTTCTTCATTGTTGAGTGCTTCGGACCACTGAATGATCGCGTGGAACGTGATCGGGCTTTGGCAAAGGCCCATGATCATCATGTCACGGCCAGCCTCGATGCGCTTGGCAATTGCGATTTCGCCTTCGCGGCTGAGCAATTCAACTGCGCCCATTTCGCGCAGATACATGCGCACCGGATCGTCTGTTCGGTCACCGGTTGTGGTCTTCTTGGCAGCCGCCGCTGTAGGCTTCTTGGCGTCTTTCTTGCCTTCATCGACCTGCATCTCAGCCACTTCGGCTTCCTGCTCGGCTTCAGCTTCGGCATCTTCATCACTCTCGACGATCTGTACGCCCATTTCAGACAAGGCGGTCTGCACGTCCTCGATCTTCTCGGAATCCATATCCGTTGGCAAAGCTTCGTTCAGCTCGTCCAGCGTGACGTAGCCCTTCTTCTTTGCCGCGGTCATCAGCTTCTTGATCGAAGCTTCGTTGAGGTCGATCAGCGGAGCGTCGTCATCTTTGTTCGGTGCGCTTTTTGTCCGTGAAGCCATAGGTCCAAATCAGTCCGTGTTCATGTCGGAGAGCTGCTCGAATTCAGCACCCTCGCGAGAAATTTCTGTCTCGGCCGGTTTCCCGGCCTTGCGTCGTCCAAATTCCTTCAGACGTAAATTCAGTGTAGCCAACCGTTCCCGCAAACGCGCCTGCTCTGCAAACGCCCCTTCTGGGTCTTCTTCAAACCGCGCCTTTGCAGCCTCGAGGGCAGACAAAAGCGCCGGCCTCTCGACCAGTAACGCAACGGCTTCAGCCAATTCCTCGCGCGCATCTACCGGGTCGGTGCTTTCTCGCAGGAAAGCGTATCGTTTGTTATCCGGTGGGGCAGGAAGGCCTTTCGCGCCTGATATGGCGACTTGCCCGTGCGAATCAAGCGTTTCTGACAGTTCAAGCAAGCTTTCGACAGTTTCTGTCATTTTTGCATCATTCTGTGCGAGTTTACCCAAGGCTTCGGTGTGCCGGACAATTTCGCTTGGATGCTGCAAAAGCCCATGGATGACCGCGCGCGTAAACTCGTCACGCGCGCCGCCAGACAGAGCGTGCTTTAGCTTGGAGGCGGTATCACTGGAAAGGCGGGGGCTGGGCTGCCAAGTTGAGCGGGAGCCAGGTTTCCAATCGCGTTTAGGGCGTGGTGGAAAAACGAAATTGGAAAAACGCTCCAGCAATTCACGTTTGTAAAGCGCGCGAATATCGGCATGCTGGATCGTATCGACATGCTCCAGCAAACGCGCCTTCAAGCCGGCCTTGTCTTCTGGCGTACTGAGTTCCTGCGCGTCGCGCTCAAAAATCCACAGGGTGTCGAGCAGGCTGGCCGGGCTCGCGAGTAGTTTTTCAAGCGCACCCGCGCCCTGTTTTTTGATCAGATCATCCGGATCGAGTCCGGCGTGCAGGCGTACAATCGACAATGTCTTTCCGGGTTGCAGCATCGGCAAAGCGCGTCCGATCGCTCGCATCGCCGCACGCCGCCCGGCATTGTCGCCATCGAAACACAAAATTGGCGCATCGACCAAGCGCCATAACAAGGTCAGCTGGTTTTCCGTGAGCGCGGTACCGAGCGGCGCCACCGCATCGGCAATGCCGGCATTGGCCAGCGCGATGACATCCATATAGCCTTCAACCACGACCAAACGATTGGTCTGGCGGCTAGCGGGCCCTGCGCGGTGTAGATTGTAGAGCGTGCGGCCCTTGTCGAACAGCGGGGTATCAGGCGAGTTTAGGTACTTCGCCATGCCATCGCGCGACTCAAGAATGCGCCCGCCGAATGCGATCACGCGCCCGCGTTGGTCCTGTATGGGCAGCATCAACCGGTCACGAAAGCGGTCATAGGGTGCCTTGTCTTCAACACTGATCTGCATTCCGCTTTCGACCAACATTGCGTCATCGAAGTCGGACAATGCGCTTTTCAGGGCGATTTTGCTGTCTGGCGCATAGCCGAAACCGAATTCTTCGACGATGCGGCGGCTGAAACCTCTTGTGCGCAGATATTCGCGAGCGCTCTCTCCGTCCGGCCCATGCAGATTAGCGACAAACCACTTCTGTG
>Ga0181552_10001657_pt1 | contig 16870 bp, 11 predicted proteins | sample 011ome_18_FD_130583 | JGI IMG/M metagenome (GOLD analysis project Ga0181552, IMG submission 130583) | Coastal salt marsh microbial communities from the Groves Creek Marsh, Skidaway Island, Georgia - 011501BT metaG (megahit assembly) | ecosystem: Environmental > Aquatic > Marine > Intertidal...
ACATGACCTCTATAAGAGAAACGCGTGGGTTCTTGAAGACGCTTCAATTCACGGTTCCCCAGACACATGGGCCCGTAAAGTTGTGGAGATGGCTCGTAAGTGGGGTTGTCCCGTTGTTGCCGAGGTTAATCAAGGAGGCGCACTTGTTAAAAACGCTATCCTCTCAATAGACCCAACAATCAAAGTCCTAGAGGTTCACTCCAAGTACGGAAAGCAACTTCGAGCAGAGCCTACAGTTCTTGCATACGAACAGGGGCGCGTCCACCACGTTGGGTATCACCAAGACCTTGAATCTCAGATGTACAGCTGGATTCCGGGCGAAGGAAAGTCCCCAGACCGTGTTGATGCACTGGTTCACGCCCTTACTGCACTGCTAATTAAGCCACCTCCAGGGTTTAGCGGAGGGAAAATTCGCGCCAAGAGCTATGCAGACAGAAAACTCGGGGTCACCAATCCAAATACTCGCCCACTAGGCAGAGTTTTTAGGGTAAAATAGTGTCAAAGATAATCATGGACAGGTTTCCATGCAACTTAGTGGCTGTAGCTGCAGGTTTTACAGATGATGTGACCTCTCTGAGCAGTCAGCCACCGACAAAAGACACAAAATATTTAGACGTTACAAGGGTGATTGTTACAGATGAGACCATTATGGTGGCAAAAGACGGGCCGCAAGGGCCGCAAGTCGTATTTCGCGAGACATATGCGACCTTTGAACCGTCGAAAGACGCTGGTGACGACTCTTATGTTGTCACTACGTCGGGAAAAATGCTAGCATTTAGGAAAGACCGAGGCTGCGGATGTGGTTCTCGACTACGAGGTTGGAATCCATACAGGACTCTCAACTCGATTAAGGATGAATAATGGAAATTACAGCTGTAAACTTCATAATTCTGGCTCTTGGAGCATACAGAATGACACACATCATCACTACAGACGCTATTGCAGACGGTTTTCGCAACTGGGTCTGGTCAAAATATGGTCCGATGACCAAAATCGGATACCTAATCACCTGTAATTGGTGCACTGGGTTCTGGGTCTCGCTACTCTTCGTTGCGGGAGCCTCAATTTTACCCCAACTTATGCTTGTGGTATCATTAGTATTGGCTATTTCTGCTGTGATTGGGCTACTTTCGGCCCTAGTAGAGCGATAGGACAGGTAGGAGCCACCTTTGGCTATTTTTAAGAAAGAAAACGAGAATTCAAGCGAATCTCGTAGAGGCGTACGTGCTTCAGCACCTAGAACTGCCACTCGTGTAGCTCCTGGGGTTTCTGTTGACTCTTTTGGCGTCGTTTACGCCGAACCAGCAGCCTTCAATCAACCAAGAGGGCTCACCGCCGCCGCTGCTCAGGTCAAGCTAGACGATAAAACCGAAGCGGAGCTCTTTAAAGCTCGTCGCCAGTCAGCATCTACTGCTTGGCAGAGCGAAGCTTGGGAATACTACGACTCTATCGGCGAGATTAAGTACGCTTTCAATCTTGTTGCGTCTGTTGTTTCAAGAATTCGTCTTTACGCTGCCGCAATCAGCAACCCAAACGAAGCACCGTCTCCTATCGAGGACGTAGAGAAGGTAGACGACCGCCTAGCGGCAGCTGCTCAGCGTGCACTTGACCGTCTAAGCTCTGCTTACGGTGGACAGCCCGGTCTTTTGAAAGATGCAGCCCTAAACCTTCAGGTTACAGGTGAGTGCTACCTAGTACAGATTCCAGAGCGTGTCGGTTCTCAGCTCCCCGAGACTTGGGACGTTCGTTCTGTTGACGAGCTTCAGGTAGACCAGCGTGGTAACTACATAATCAACCCTCGTCGTGACGTTGGCGGTGGAACTGCATCTGTAATGTCTCAGGGCAGCAAAGAAGCAATCAAGCTTCCTCAGTCAGCATTCGTTGGACGCATCTGGCGTGCACACCCTCGCTACACCCAAGAGGCTGACTCAAGCTTGCGTGGTCTACTAGACCTCTGTGCTGAACTACTTCTATTGAATAGGACATTCCGTGCGACTGCTCGCTCTCGCCTCAATGCTGGCGCTCTATATCTTCCTGACGGTCTTTCTGTTGCCGCTGGTCCTGACCCTGATTATCCTTACGATGAAGATGGAAATTACAACGAAACTTACACAGCTGAGGAAGCAGCGGACGAGTTTGAAGACCAGCTAATTGATGCAATGACCACGCCGATTAAGGACGAGGACTCTGCATCTGCTGTTGTTCCACTTATTATTCGTGGACCAGCCGAGCTTGGTGACCGCATCAAGCAGTTTAAGTTTGAGCGTTCTTTCGACCCCGCCTTGGCACAGCGTGCAGACCGCGTACTAGAGCGCATCATGCAGGGACTAGATGTTCCTAAGGATGTAGTCACTGGTCTGGCAAACGTTAAGTACTCTAACGCGCTGCAAATTGACGAAGCTCTTTACAAGGCACACATCGAGCCACTCATGCTGCTCATCGTTGATGCTTTTACAGTTATGTATCTGCGTCCATACCTAGTTGCAAACGGATACACAGAAGAAGAAGTTAAGAACGTTTGCATCTGGTACGACCCGTCTCTAGTTGCTACTCGCAATGACCGCGCTGCAGATGCAGACATGGGCTTTGACAAGATGGCAGTATCTTTTGATGCATGGCGTCGTGCTCACGGATTCTCCGAGGCGGATGCACCAAGCCCAGAGGAACTAGCCCTAAGACTAGTAATGCAGAAGGGTATGGTTACTCCAGAACTTACCGAGGCAATGCTTGGCTCTGTTGCCCCAGAAGTTATGGACAAGATTAGAAGTGATGCAAGTCAAGCAACTGGTGCTCCAATCCCACCAGAAATTGACCAGCTCCTTCAGGGAGAGCCAGTAGCTGAAGAAGAGCCAGCCGAGAATGAGTCCGCCGACCAAACTCTCGAACCTCCAGTACCACCACTAGCAGAACCTGAGGCGTAAGAATGCACCACCCCAATCCAGAGCTAGGCTCGAAGCTAGCCCAACTACTAGCTGACACCATCACAACCAGATTTATCTTTCAGGGATACCACTGGAACGTACTTGGCCCAGACTTCGGCGAGTACCACGAGTTCTTCGGGATGCTCTACGAAGACGTTGAGAGTTCTGTCGATGCTCTAGCAGAAAACATTCTTAAGGTTGGCTACCCTGCTCCGTACTTGCTACAGGACTACCTAGACCTTTCAACAATTAAGGAAGAGCGTCACGATGGTTCTTCTGTTCAGTTCATGCTTCAGTCAGCACTTCGCGTCAATGACACGATGATTGCTTGCTTGCATGAAGCTGGCGAGATTGCAGAGAAGTGCCGCGAGTTTGGTCTCATGGACTTCCTCGCTCAGCGGGAAGACATGCACAAAAAGTGGAGATGGCAGATTAAGGCATTCCTAGGAGTTCGCTAAATGTCTGAGTACCTAGAAAAAGTCATTATGGCTACGGGCGGCCACGCGGCTCCCGCAGAAAACCTTGATGGCGAAAAGAAAGAAGCCCCAGAGGGCTACCACTACATGCCAGACGGCACGCTAATGCGTGACGATGCTCATGAGGGTGAGGCCGCAGCGGGAGACCCCTGCTGGGAGGGCTACGTCCAAGTGGGAATGAAGGAAAAAGATGGAAAGATGGTACCCAACTGCGTCCCAGCGGGAGACGCTGCAATTGCTGCAACTGCTGGGTCTAAGCCTGCTCCCAAGAAAGACCAAGTTAAAGGGTCTAGCAAAAATGCTAAGGGGTCAGCTGCTGGTGGTAAGTCAATCACTTTCAGTAAAAAAGTAGAGGAGTCACTGAAAAAGAAGGCCGATGAGCACAACGAAAAGCACGGAGACACAGCGTCCAAGAAAACCAGTGTTAAAACACTTAAGGCGGTTTATCGCAGGGGTGCTGGTGCTTTTTCTACTTCTCACCGTCCCGACCAAAATCGTAACTCCTGGGCGATGGCGAGGGTCAACGCCTTCCTTCACCTACTCAGAACTGGAAAGCCTAAGAACAGCAAGTATGTCACTGATAACGACCTCCTTCCCAGTAGTCACCCTAAGTCTTCTAAAAAAGATTCGGCGGCGTTAACTGCTTCAGCTTTTGACTCATACCTTGACTCTCAGCTCGAAGTGAAGCTCCTTGCACAGGACGATTATGTGTCTGTAGAGCACGCCATTCACTCGTTCGCTGAGTACTCGGGACTTGGCTATGATATAATTCCTAGTATTAGAGCAGCTTGGGTGAGAGGCGTTAAAGCGGGAGAGAATCCGTTTGAAAGAGCATCTCTGCTAGCTACTCAGCTGTATGACAGCCCAGATGCTGACCTACTTCCGAAAGAGGAAATTTAATGAGTGAGTGGAAAACTTTCATCTCTGAATATGCAATTGAAAACATTCTCTCTGACGTAAACGAGCTAGTTGGAGAATCTCGCCAACTTGCAGCAGAGAACCTCGAGTCAGTTGCCGCCTCAGCGTACGAATACTACAACTCTTACATGGACAAGGCAGAACTTCCAAACGCTATCCTCTGGGACCTTCAGGAGTACGCAAACTATGCTTGCGGTCTAGGTGACGCCAACGAATACACTCAGCGGTACACTTCGATGCTCCCCTCGGGCCACCCAGACAACCCTACGTTGGACCCTGTTGCAGCAGCTGCATGGATTGCTGGTTCTCCCGAACTTTCTCCTTCAGCTGGCTCAGTGATTGTTGCTTCCCTAACTCCAACCGATGACACTCTCAAGCTAGTTCATGCCACCACACGGCTGAAAGCATTGCTTGCATCGGGCGAAGTTGCTGACGAGACAAAAGAACTTATCTACTCTCGTATTGCAAACATCACTGGGATTACGCCAGAGCTACTCTAAGACCCCACTCGGGTACGTCCTAAGTAGGGTAAAATTTTAAATAGCTTGCTAATACTCGTATAAGGGATGTTTGATGTCCGAAATTTTTGAACCGCTGCTCTCAGACGGCAATTCTCGTCTAGCAAAAAGTGCTAGAGCACGCCTCCAACCACGTGATGATAACGGACGCTGGGTTCCCTACGGTGCAAAAGTTGTCGCAGACCTAGAGCTTCCAGATGGCACAATTGTTCAAATAGAGGGTCGCTCTGCTGGTGGTACCGCAACCAAAAAAGGACAAATTAATAATATTCGACTACTTGTCGGTAAGGGCTACGAAGAGTATGGCATCGAGCCCAACACAATCCTAGAGATTGACCCCAAGAACGGTAGTTTGGCTACAGGCATCAAACTTGACCGTGACTACCTACTTAAGCACGGCATTGACCCTGATGCTAAAGCTGACCTCCCTGAAGACCTAGCAGACCAGCCTCAGAGCCTCGAGCAGATGAAGCCTCAGCCTGCCAACGAGCTAGACAAAGAACTTGCTGGCGGTCTTGCAGAAGATGAAGATGCTCTTCTCCGCGCAGAGCGTGAAAAAGAGCCAGTTGCCAAGCTTGCTCCTGCAGTAGCCGAGCAGCAGCTCTCCAAAGAAGAGCTTGAAGATGTAGTTTCTCCTGATGCAGTTGAATCTGACGCGGAAGACATCGTCTCTAGAGAAGCAATTGATAGTGCTGTAGATGACATCTTAGACGGGAAAGAAGTTGACCTAGACAATGTCATTGCAAAAGCAAAAGCATTTGATGATGTAGACACCAAAGAAAAAACTGTCGAGCAGCTGGTTGAAGGTGACGTTATTCAGTTCTCTTCTGGAAAAGAAGGAATTGTTAGAAAGCTATCCCTGAAGCCGGGAAGCCAAGGTTCTGCTGTAGATGTAGTAGTGGAAGACGAGACTGGAAAGAGGGCAACTCTTTCTGCTGCAAACACTGAAAAAGTTAAAGTAGTTTCCAAACCAAATAAAGCAAAGTTTAAGAAGAAGCCAACCGCTCCACGAACCAAGCCTTCCGAGGCTAAAGAAACTTCTAAGCCAACTGAACCAGCTAAGGCCCCCGAAGCTCCAGAGTCAGATGCTCCAGAGACTCCCGAAGCAGAAGCGCCTAAGGGTCCGTCAGACTTTGAAAAGAAGGAAAAACTTCTTGACTTCAAGCCACCAAGCGCGGCAGCTAAAGACAATGGCAAAGCTATCGAACGTCCAGAAGGCATGTCCGACGAAGTTGCTAGAGGGTCTAAGAGTGGATTCTCCGCGGAACTAGACGAGAACGGAAAGCCTCTAGCAATTTTTGACAAGGACGGCAAGTCTGTTCTTGCCCAAGATGGCGATGAAATATTGGCCGAAATTCTTGACAAGGTTCCAGACGCCAAGGTAAATGACAAGGGCGAAATTGTCATTGAGCGTTCTAAGTTCACTGACCCTGATGGCACCGAATATGGTTTGACTAGCAAAATCACTCGCACCAACGGCGGTGCGTTCATGCTTGGCTTCGAGATTGATATGCCAGACGGAAGCAAGAAGGAGCTTTGGCACTACGACGTCAGGGATTCCTACGAAGCAATCTTTGGTAAAAAGAACGGTATTTTTGCTCTTACCGACCAGCTAGCTGGACGAGTCAACCCTAAAGAAGGAAAGCTAGACCTTCAGACTTACTTTGAACCGGGAACTCTAGCAAAGCGTCTTGACTTTTTCAGTGCAGAGAAGATGCGTACGGTTACTAGGGACTCTCTAGTTAAGAAGCTTGAAAAAGCAAAGGGCCTACCAGACACTAACCGCAAAAAGCAGGCCGAGATTGCTCGCGCTGAGTATCACTTGAGAAAGTTTGATACAGAATTTAACGGAGACCCTAACCTATACACCGAGTGGGCCAAGTCGCAGAACGCTAGGTTCATGACTCTAGAGCAGTGGATGGACCGACAGACCAGCGGTAACGCTGTGAAGTTCAACTACTCTGAAGGTCAGCTTGCAAACGTACTGCGAAGCAGCACTGACTCTATCTACGAGTCTCTTGTTGAGGGTAAAGCAGACGACGTGGCATTCAGGCTCCAAGCTTTGGCAAACAACTTGCCTAGCTGGGCAAGAAATGAAGAGACTGCTCAGAGTTTGGTCAACAAGATTCGCGAGAACTACAAGAAGCGCTATCCAGACGAGAACGCTCGCGTCCTCGGAGCTTTGACTACAAACGCTTGGAAAGCCCTCTGGGATTCCAATGAAGACATTATGTTCGAAAAGCCTCACGTTAGCTACGACGGCAAGGTCCTCAAAGAAGGCGACATTGTTGAGTTCCTCAACAACGACGACAAGGTTTCCATTGGCCGTGTTCGCAAGATTCTACAGACCGAAACCGCGACCCCTAATGAAGACGGAAAGTATGACTATAAGGACTACGTCACCGTCGAGTATCTAGACAACAAGGGCAACATCACCAGCGAGGCAGTCGAGACTAGGTCTCGCTCCTTAGTGTTTGTTGCTGAAGGAACTGGAACTGACGCAGACAAAGACGCGATGACTACCTACACTCCTTGGATTAAGGGAGACGAGAAGGTTGTCAAGCGTCTAGGCGAAGCAAAGAAGCCTCTTATCAATAGTGATGGCTTGCCTGTAGCAGACAAGACCAAGGTTGTCCCAATCGATGAGATAGACGACACTGACACTGTTCCTGACTTGCCAAACGATGAGATGAATATTGACACCGCTTCTGTTGGAAGTCCGTTCATCAACAAGAATGGCGAAATTGTTGGTGACATTGTTGACAAGAAGGCAGCTAAGGACAAGAACGGCAATCCCGTATTTATTGTTGTTTACAAGGACCTAGATGGAGACCTTAAAAAGACTAACGTCAAGCGCGGAGAAGTTCGTAAACTAAAAAAATAGAGGGGCCCATCCAGCCCCAGATGAAGGTTGAGGGGCTGGAGGAGGGGCCCAGAACCCCCACCAAGAAAGAGATACAGCCATCTCTCAACTACGATGAAATTCCATCGGATGATGACGACGATGGCAGTGTAGATTACAACTCTCTCGATGATACCGAAGTAAATATAGATGCCTATAATTTCGAGGAAAGCGCAAAAAACGGAGAAGTTCTAGTAATTAAAGATGAGCCTAACGGGGCATTGTCTGGATTCAGAGGCAGACTTAGCATAGAGCTCAGCAATGCAGCAAAAAGGTACGTAGAACTAGTAACTCCAATAACAAACAGGAAAGATGTCGACAAGACTACTAAGGATAAGGAACTAACAGCTCCTGCTCTCCTGAGGATGCAGTTCGACCTTTTAAAGTCTATTGAAATAAAGACTGGACCTAACGGCGAGAGATATATTGATATTGACGAAGTAAACAACAAAGTTGAAAAGCTTTATGCTGACTTAAACAGCTCTTACAAGGCAATTGCGACGAAAAATGGCTACCAGTTTAGGGGTATTCTAAGAACTCCAAAGATAGTTGGCACTAATAATAATAGAACGTTTGGGGGCTCACTTCAAGAATACCTTTCAGAAAAAGCTCAAAAAGCTACAAATGAGCGACTCGAGAAAGCCTATCCAAAAGACCTTTCTGGGAAGTCAGCAAATCTAACCGAACTAGTGAACGCACTAGAGATTAGTAAACCTAAATTACCTAAACAGTTGAAAGGACCATTTAGGGAGATTACTAGAAAACAAGAGTATGACAGGCTCATGGAGGATACAGATTTCAGGAGCACGTTAGGCAGAATGATTGCTGGCTATGGTTCAGACCCCTCCATAACACGCTACTTCTTAAGCGAAGAAGAGCTGAAAAATATGCCTAAGGAGAGCAGCATAAATAGTCCCGAGAATAATCTTGGAAACTTAGAAAGAGCTGCCGCTACAGAGTTCGTAGATTTAGCCCATAAAATTTATGCTTTAAATACCGTAGGAGGGTTTAATTCCACAGCACCTGCTAAGAGATATTTTAGAAATGCTAGTGGTGACACGATAATCGCTTTGCCCGAAAACTCTAATCAAACAGACTTAAGTCCTTCCGTAAATATTGATTACATTCAGGCTGCCCTTGAAGCGATAGACAGAAGTGTTGTGCCAAACAAGTCTTCAATTGTCAGAAAAATAAATTTTGTTAATACTTCAGATTACCCAGGGAAAATCGAAGAAGGAGAGCTAGGACACACTAACTCAGCGACGCTTGAGGTAAATATTTTTATGGATAGGCTCTCCGACGTTAACGATAAGTACAACGCCGCTCCACCAGAAGAAAAAGACAAAATGCTTAGACGTTTTGCATCCCCCAACGCTTGGGACAGCATGGAAAGTTTGTACAAGTACACAGTTGCCCATGAGCTGGGCCACATAATGGCGTTCTCTATATGGGACCATCGAGAAATTAATTCCAACTTCAACAAGAGCGGTCCCCCTACGTGGAGATTTAGGTCTGGAATTACAGACATGCAGAAAGAAATTAATCCAATTAAACAGTTGGAACCAGTTTCCGACTATGGAAAACAAAGCACCGACGAGTATTGGGCGGAAGCATATGCTAAGTGGGTAGTCGACAATGATGCTAGCGACTCGTTTAAACAAATTCTTGACGACTACGGACTTATTAGAGGCAAAGCACGACGATGGGTTACAGATGACACTAGCACTAATCCTGCCGCTAGAGAAACTATCTCGGAGTCAGTAAAAAATTCGCAAAAGCTGTTTCAAAAAATCCCAGAAGTGAATTTTGGCAATAACGAAGAATCTCGTAAAATGACTCAAGAAATGGTAGACGATATCCCCTATATTGGAGAATATGGAGAGCAGGCTACTAAAGAGCAACTAAAAATCTTGGCAGATATTTTAGGTCTAGATAATTACCTAACTATGAACGACGACCTAGCGAGAGGAGTCGGAAGCGTAGTGCAACAGCTGGGCGAGAGGTGGAAAGACTCTACTACCTCTAACTCTTCAGTGGCAATGATGTACGCAGCTCGGGAGGAGTTCGATATTCAAAATGCACTCCCGCTAACTGGTAGGGCCGCAAAGGATGGTCAATTTCTTGAACGTAAAAAGCAAGTTGACTATATCGATAAGATTATGAAAGAGAACCCAGAGGCATTTAAACTATATAAGCAAATACTGAGGGCTCAATACAACCTAACTCAGCGGGCGCTGAAAGACGCGGGAATTGAAGAGTTTCTTGTATTTAAGGGTTGGCCTGGGGCTGGTGAAATTAAAGACATGGTAGTAGTCCCAACGAGGCCTATTACTCCGTTTAGTGTTACTCCGAGTGTTGCTACTGGGTTTGGTGGCGGGGGAGGAAGTGTAACTGCCATGATTGTTCAAGCAAAAGACATATTCAACGTCGATAGACTATTTTCAGGTTACAAGCACACACATGAAGTTGAAGTACTGCTTTTGGGAGGAGCTAGGGAAGCATATGGCTATGACCCAAACGAAACGTGGCCCGGCATAGATGAAGTTGCAGGAACAGGAAAAGAGGTCTTAATTGACTAAAGATAACAATGAAGAGCTAGAACGCTCGGAATATCCTATTCTAGATGTCGACGTTTGGGAGGCAGACAGAGCATTAAGAGAGAGTAGCAGGGAGTTCCCTACCTACTTTGAGACAGTAGTAGACACTGTTGATGGCCCCAAATTAACTTCTTTTGACTTAAGAGATTTATCTAAAGAAGAGCTAGAAGAGCTGGTTCCAGTAAATAAATATGCTTATTTGGAACTATTCCATAGACAACTCAATAATCTAGAGTAAAATTATGATAAAATTACAGAGAGTGTCTCTCTCGCTATAGCTATAGAGGAAATATGAACAAGACCACTAAACTTCCCGTTGATGTTTACTTCTATGTAGACCCCGACACTAGAAACATTGACGGCGTGTTTTGCTATCACCCGCTAGGGATGAGCATTCGCTCTGGAGACGACTGGCAGTTCGTTCGTCGTGCAGACACAGAACTAGACAAATTCCTCGCTACTCACGAGGCATACGTTCTCGATTGGGACACAGACTATGTTGCCCTAAAGGACACCAATGACGACGAGCCCCTCGAAGAACACAAAGCTATTCAAATGTATGACAAGGGCGAACTTACCATTGAAAACCTAACCGACTACGCAAAGCTGGTTTACGACCCTGAAGAAGCATAAGATGGTTGAATTTCTAGGTAAATCTGGGGACCTCGCGCTCTTTTCCAATGGAACTGAGGCTGTTGTAATTGACACCACTCTAAATATGGTGGAAGACAGAAGCACGCTCGAGACTTTCTCAAACTCTGCGGAGTGGGAGCCGTGCGACTGCACCCCCTCAGAAGTAACTCTAGAACTCGCAGAAGCAGCCCTATCTAACCTAGATTCTTTGACTGCTAGCGGTGACAGGATGTACACCATTCCGGGCGGCGTCCAGAAAGAAGCAAAGAAAGCTCTCGAATGGCGGAAAGAACACGGCAGAGGTGGCACCGCTGTTGGCCTAAACACCGCACGCACCCTGGCTAAGGGTGGTCAGATTGGCATCCGCAAGATTAGACACATTGCAAAATATTTCCCTCGTCACGAAGTTGATAAGAAGGGCAAAGGCTGGGACCCAGGAGAAGACGGCTACCCATCCAATGGAAAGATTGCTTGGGCCTTGTGGGGCGGAGAGCCTGCAAAGCGCTGGGCTTCTGCAATTGTCGAACGTGAGAACAAGAAGGCCACTACGGCTGGCGGGTACACAACTACTGCATATCAGGACCACATAGATACTTATGAAGGCGATGAGCGCGATTACGACTCAGACATGAACGCCTTCAAGATGGTACACGAGATGGACCCGTACATGGGACCAGAGTTCATGGCTCGTGTTCGTCTAGACAACTCTGGCATTGACCGACTCTACAAAGTTGATGTTGATGGCAAAGTCTACCTTTGGGACGGCGACGGCTGGGACAACATGGGACACGTCGATGGTGACGTCTACTCATATGACCGCGAGCTAGATGACCCTGAAGATATTGTTGATGTCACGCACGTTTTGATTGACCCGTCATCTGCGGTTGTTATTTCTGCTTTCTTGCAGGAGCGTCCATTCCAGCCAGTGAAGCTAGAAGAGATTGACCCAGAAGAGACTGCTCTTATGGCAGAAGGTCTGGCTGAAGAAGACTTCACAATGATTGACCGAGTAATGACCGCTGCAGGAGAGTCTCCAACTGACAGAGACGGAAACTACACTCCTGAAGAGCGTTCAGAGCTTGCTAAATCTCAGCCTCGTGATGCTAACGGACTTTTTGTAAAGGTAGGCTCTCGCACTGTAGTTGGAGGAGATAAAGAGCGTGGCTCTGGAGAAATCACTCGAATTGACTACGAGCGCAACCGAGTAATAGTTGCCCTTGACAATGGTAAGACAGTTTCTGTTGACCCTAAGTACACGGAGGCCGAAGGAAGCTTTGATGCTCCTAGCAGAGTTCCTCCTAAGTCTCAGCCTATCGACTTTAGTAGAATCCTTGGAGAGCCAAGAACTCCGAAGAACATGCCTTTGGCACACCTTCCCGGGACTCTTCCTCCCATCACTGCTAGGGACACCAATGAAATTATCACTAACTACCCTAAGTATGTAGAGAAGCTTCGCTCGCAGTTCAAGCCTTTGAACGCCGCTGGAGAAGAAAAGTCTGATGAAATCAACTCTCCTAAAGAGTCTGATGTCCCAGCTAAGTACCTAGCTATTGTTTCCCCCGATGACATGACTGCAGTTATGGATGTTGTCGCAATCGTACCTGCGTCTAAGACTTCTACTGAACCTGTAGCCTACGAGCGTCGCGAGGGCAAGTGGACACCCAATCCTCAGATTTTGATGGACTTAAAGTCTGCAACCCCTCCACCAGTAGTTCCTCTTACTGACCAAGAAGTTTTGAATGATGTTCTCAAGGAGACAGACGAGAACTCTCCCGCTCCAGTTCAGTCTTCTGGTTATGACTTTGACCGCTTCTGGGAAAAAGTTGTAGAGCCACTGCTTGCCAAAGGCGGGTTAGACCGCAACCGAGGTGGTGCAGAAAACCTTCGTCGCTACTGGACTCGTGGTAAGGGTGCCCTCAAGATTCGCTGGGGAACTCCCGGTGACTGGACCCGTTGTGTTCGTCAGCTTTCCAAGTACATGGGCCCACGTGCAAAGGGCTACTGTCAGCTTCGCCACAAGGAAGTTACTGGCGTATACACGGGCAGCAAGTACAACGTTGGTAAGAAGAAGGGCCGCAAGGCATCGGCTTCCATGTTTAGCTCTGAAGAAGCTCTATCCGAGACAATGATTGAGAGAGCACGTCTAGCGGCACTCGCAGCTGATGCTCGTCAAAAGATTGGCTTGGTTGCTGCAGCACCGACTATGGAAAAGGGTGCAAGCTTCTACATTCCTATGCTGGTTCCTGAAGAAGCTGAATCAGGAGACGGTAGAAAGTTTAAGAAGGGTGCTATCTCGGTTCGAGACCTCCCCGTTCCACTACTTTGGCAGATTAAGACTGGCTCTGGTCACGATGGCTCTGTTGTAGTTGGCCGTATCGACTACATCGAGCGTATCGAAGGCGGAATGGGCAATGCCTATGGCGTCTTTGACACTGGGCCTTACGGACGAGAGGCCGAGCGTCTAGTACGTCACGGCTTCCTTCGTGGAGTTTCTGTTGACCTTGACCAGTTTGAGGCAAAGGAAGACAAGGCCGAAAAGGCAGAAGAAAACGCTGATGACGGCGAAGTAATGGGCAAGGACAAACTTACCATAAATAAAGCAAGAATCATGGCTGCTACAATTGTAGCTAAGCCAGCATTCCAAGAATGCTCTATTGAGCTGCAAAATGAGGGGGAACAGGAGGATACCGTGACCCCAGAAGATGGCGTCTACGAGGAGTCCATGGAAGACTTTGCGGACCTAGAGCCAATCGCTGCATCTGGATTCCTAAAGCAGGAAGTTCCCATGACGCCGCCTTCAGATTGGTTTAAGGACCCGAAGCTTACAAAAGCTACTCCACTAACTGTTGACGAGTACGGTCGTGTCTACGGGCACATCGCCGCATGGAACGTAAACCACATCGGTCTGCCTCGTGCAACCAAGCCGCCGCGCTCTCGTAGCAAGTACGCATACTTCCACACTGGCGTACTCCGCACTGATGACGGTAACGATGTTCCAGTTGGACAGCTGACCCTTGCTGGTGGACACGCTCCTCTAAATGCTACTGCTGCTGCTGCAGCTAAGCACTACGACGACACCGCTTCTGCTGTTGCAGACATCCACGTTGGCGAGGACCAGTACGGAATTTGGTGTGCAGGCTCCATCCGCCCAGAGATTGATGAGATGCAGATTCGCGCACTTCGCGCTTCCGCTCCTTCTGGAGACTGGCGTCCAATTAACGGTGGCCTAGAGCTTGTTGCTATCTGTCAGGTGAATGTTCCAGGCTTCCCGACTGCTCGAGCAATGATTGCGTCTGGAAAGGTTTTGGCTCTAGTTGCTGCTGGAGCAAGCTACATGGCAGCAATGCGTTGCGATTCCTGCGACATTCTGTCAGAAAAAGCCTCTACCTTGGGACAGCTTGCTGCCAGTGCACCAGACCTAAAGAACCGTGTCAGGGATGCAAAGAAGAAATTGCGTGAAAACACCATGCAGTCTCTTGTTGCAAGTGCCGCAGAGATGCGTGAAAAAGCACTTGTTGCTGCCGCTGTAGCCGAACTAGCTAAGATTTCTCAAGAAGAAAGAGAAGAGCTGGCTAAGGAAGGTAAAGCCTTGCCAGATGGTGCGTATCCAATTCGCAACGTCGAAGACCTAAAGAATGCAATTCAGGCCTACGGACGCTCTAAAGCATCTGAGCGTCGTATGGTTCGCAAGCACATCATGAAGCGTGCTCGCCAACTCCGTCAGTGGATGTTGGTTCCAGAGCACTGGAAGAACGCTGCATCCATGGAGGCAGAGGAAAAGCTAGCTGCCATGCGTTCTGTTATTGCTTCCCTAGAGCCTAAGAAGGAAGACTGCGGCTGCGAGCTTACTGGAGAGGCGGTGGTGGCTGCTGCCCCAAAAGACGAGGAGATTTCTGATTCAGACCTGAAAGAGCTTGAAGAAGCTAAGAAGGAAGCTGACAAGCAAACTGAAGAAGAAATCGAAGCTGCCGAAGAAGTAAAAAAGAACAAGGGTATGCCCGTAGAGCGTGACGAAGATGGTCGTCCTAAGTATGTTTCTGGTGTAAACCAGCCTCGTGACGCTAAGGGTAAGTACCGCACAGTTCTAGCCCGTCTGAAGCAAGACCTCGGTGTTGCTGGACTATCAAAAGCCCTTAAGAAGGTCGAAGACGCTGAGAATCTAGACTTTGCTGGCGACTACGCTGCTTCAGCTGCAGCCAGCTCCGAGCTACTGGGAATGATTGACCGCCTAGATACAAAGGCACTCAACCCTAAAGCTCTAGAGAACGTGCGTCTCACTGCTGCAGAGCTAGGAAAGACCATTTCTAACCTGCCACTGCCTTTCGGTAAGGATGCAGACAAGATTAGATTTAGCGATTTGCCCGCTGGCCTAAAGGACCTCATCGACCAGATGATTACTAGGGTCGAGGCAAAAATCGGTAAAGAGGATGCAGATGAAGCTACGCAGAGTCTGAAATCCTACATGTCGGGAGGCGATGTTTACTCTCAGGGCGAGGTTCAATCTGAGATGAGCAAGCTTCTCCGACTACTAACCTAAAATATAAGGTAAAATTATCGTAGGTTTAAGCGCCTCGCGCCCAGTAGTGTCGAGTCCCTTAGCCTTGACTGAAAATCGGGTGTAAGTCACACCCACTACTAACTGGCCTAGGAGGTACAGTGTACGACCAAATCAAGACTCAGCTAGATGCTATCTCTGAGTTGAGCGACGAACAGCTCGCTGAACTACAAGCAGATATCGTTAGCCAGTTTGAAATGGTTGAGGGAGAAGACCCTACTCCTGAGACAGTTGATGCTATGACGTCACTAGCTGACTCTCTTGACATCGTTCGCGGCGAACTATCTAACCGCGAAGCACAGGCCGCTGAGCTCGCTCAGAGGGCTGCTGACGCAACCGCCCGTGTCAAGGGACAGGTTGAAGACGAGGGAGAAGAAATGGCTATGACCGAAGACGAGCCTATGGAAGAATCCGAAGAGTCCGAAGAGGCAGAAATGCCTATGGAGGAAACTGAAGAGGAGCCAGAGGCAGAGGCTGAGGAAGAAGCTGAAGATGAAGACAAGAAGGAGGAAGAAATGTCTGCAGATGAGACCATCGCAGCATCCGCTTCTGAGCAGGAGTCTGCTGAGGCAGTAACCGAAGCCGCTGTCGAGACCGAGGTAGTAGCAGAAGCTGCTACCGAAGAGGTCGTTGAAGAGGCTGCTCCAGAGGCAGAGCTTTCTACCGAAGAGGTAGAGGCTCCAGCTGAAGAGGCTGTAGCTGAGGCTCCAGTTGAGGCAGAGGCATCAGTTGAAGAGACTGATGTTGAGGCCGAAGCAGAGACCGAAGCTGTCGTAGAAGCAGAGGCACCAGCCGAAGCGTCTACAGAGGAAATCGCAGAGGAAGTTGTTGCCGAAGAGGCAGTAGCTGAGACTGAGGTTGCCGCAGAAGCATCAACCGCTCAGGAAGACGGTTCTGAACTATCAACCAACACAGAGGAAGCAACCGAGCTTTCAACCGAGGAGACTGCAGAAGCAGTTGCTGAAGTTGAGACCGAGGCCGAGCTTTCTTCTGAAGAAACAATCGAATCAACTACCGCTCTCGTAGAAGAGCAGAAGGAGCAGGCACTAGTGAGCGCCGCAGAAGAACAGGCCTTTGAGGCCCCTGCTGACCGCCAGCCTGTAGTTCAGGTAACCGAGGCTCCAGTGGCTATCACTGCTGGTGCTGACATTCCTGGCTACACCGCGGGAAGCGAAATGAAGGATATGGACGAGGTTGCAAGCGCATTTGAAAAGCGCCTACACTCTCTTCGCCGTGTAAACGGTGGAGACGGTGAACAGCACATCGTTGCATCTTTCTCGACCCAGTACCCAGAGGACCGTTTCCTAGGAACCGACCCACTGGAGAACCAGAACAAAATCGAGGGTGTTG
>Ga0181552_10001664_pt1 | contig 16828 bp, 13 predicted proteins | sample 011ome_18_FD_130583 | JGI IMG/M metagenome (GOLD analysis project Ga0181552, IMG submission 130583) | Coastal salt marsh microbial communities from the Groves Creek Marsh, Skidaway Island, Georgia - 011501BT metaG (megahit assembly) | ecosystem: Environmental > Aquatic > Marine > Intertidal...
ATGCTTGTAGGTACTTATAAAAATATACAAAAATTACTAAAAGAAAAATTTGAAAAAATTATAATTTTTAAATGTTGTATGATTACAGATACTGACAATATAAATATTAATTTATTAAAAAGTGAAATTAAATTTCCTATATTTAAAAAAGGTGATGATTTGCGATCTATTCTAGAATATCATTCGTTAGGACAGATTTGGATACTTGATGGAGATAAAAATAAATCTGACATTTTGGCTAAAATTTTAAAATATTCAGTTGATACACTTAATATTAAATTAGAAGAAGTTCTAAATATTAAAGGTAAAAAGCTTTTAGCTAATAAATATGATTTTGAATTCTATGAGATGTCAAGATTTTATGGAATAAATTTATTAATAAAAATTTTAATGGATAAATTATTATCATTAATTTTTTTATTGATTAGTTCTCCAATACTATTTTTTTCAGCTTTAGCTATTTATATAGAGGATGGTTTTCCCATCCTATTTACACAAAATAGAACTGGGTGGGATGGAAGAAGGTTTAAAATATATAAATTAAGATCCCTTAAAAAAGTTAACTTTGATAAAACTTTGCAAGTTAGCAAAGATGATAAAAGACTTTTTAAAACTGGTAAATTATTAAGAAGATTTAGCATAGATGAAATACCTCAATTTATAAATATTTTAAAAGGAGATATGTCAATAGTCGGTCCTAGACCACACATGGTTGAGCATGATATTCATTACTCGTCTTTATTTGATAATTTTTTAAAAAGGCACAAATGTAATCCTGGACTAACTGGGTGGGCACAGGTGAATGGATATAGAGGTGCTACTCAAAATCCTGAAGCCATGAAAATGCGAATGGAATATGATTTATGGTATCTTAACAATTGGACGATATATTTGGATATTTATATAATATTAAAGACTTTCTATGCGCTTATAAAATATAAAGGTGATTAGAAGTTTTTAAATTATGCTGAAATTAAATAATCAAGATATTACAGTAATTATACTTACCCATAATGAAGAAGTTCATCTAGAAAGATGTATTTTATCTTTAATAAAAAAAGTAAAAGAAATTATTATAATTGATAGTTACTCAACAGATAATACTAAAAAAATATCTCAAAAATATAATTTAAGATTTTATAAACATAAATTTATTAACCACTCCAATCAGCTAAACTGGGCTTTAAAAAATATAAAATTTAAAACTAATTGGTTACTTAGAATAGATGCTGATGAAATAACAGAAAGTAAATTTTTTGAAAAATTAAAAAAAATAAAAAATTTAAATAATTTTAATGGAATAAATGTAAAAATAGATCACATTTTTTTTAAAAAAAAAATAATGTATGGAGATGTGTTTCCTCAAAATCAAATTAGGATGTGGAAAAAAAATTATGGGTATTTTGACAATAGTCCAATGGATGAAAAAATAATATTCAAAAAACCAAAAATTTATCAATCAAATTTAAGAATAATTGATAATAACTTAAAAGGACTAAAATTTTGGTTTATTAAACATTTTGGATACGCAAAAAAAGAGTCCGAAACTTATTTTTTAATTAAAAAAAATAAAATTCAATATGATGATTTAGATATTAAGCATCAAAATAAATTAAATTATTATCAGTTTCCAATATTTATAAGACCTATTTTATTATTTTTTTATCGATATATATTAAAAAAAGGCTATTTAGATGGTATTGCTGGTTTTTTCTTTTCATTATTACAAACACTTTATTATAGAATTTTAGTTGATTGCTTTATATTAAAAAAAATTCTTTTTAAATAATAAAAGTATTTATAGTGATTTAAGATTTATTTTATGTGTGGTATTTCTGGTATATTTAATTTTTCAGGTAAAAATATTAGCTCTAAAAATTTATTGGAAAAAATAATAAATTTTCAAAATAACAGGGGTCCAGATAACAAAGATTTGTGGTATTCAGAAGATAGAAAAATTTATTTAGGACACAACAGACTATCAATTATTGATCTTTCAAAAGATGCTAACCAACCATTTATCAGCAAAGATAAAAATTTTGTAATAACATTTAACGGTGAAATATATAATTATAAAGAAATTAAAAAAGAGCTTGAAGACAGAAATATTAATTTTAACAGCAATTCAGATACTGAAGTTATAATTGAGGCGTATAAATTGTGGGGTATAGACAGTTTAAATAAATTGAGAGGCATGTTCTCATTTGCAATTTATGACATTTCAAAAAAAAAACTCTTACTTGCAAGAGATCCATTTGGAATAAAACCTTTGTATTATTCATTTAATAACGGAGTTTTATATTTTGCATCTTCGGCTAGAAGTTTACTAAGTGTCCCCTCAATAAGTAAAAAATTATCTAATGCAGGATTAGTGAGTTTTTATTTATGGGGTCATATTCAGGAGCAACACACATTCTTTAAAGAAATAAATTCACTAGAGAAAGGAACTTGTTTAACAATTGACGATAAGGGAAACAAGAATGACATAAAATTTGCTGATATAAAAAACGAAATAATTAATTCCAAAAATATAAAATTTAAAGATAAAACAGAAATAATCTCTTATATAAAAGAAGCTGTTCAAGAAACTACTAAATACCATATGGTATCTGATGTTCCTGTCAGTTTTTTATTGTCATCTGGTATAGATTCGTCTTGTTTGGTTGCATCAAACACAGATAATAAGAATTGCTCAGCTTTAACTATAGATTTTGAAGGACATTCCAAAGAGAATTATGAAAGTTTATTAGCACAAAAAACATGTGGGATTAACAAACTATCTCATATTAGAAATATTATTGAGAAAAAAGAAATTAAAAATGAAATTGATAATTTTTATAAAGAAATGGATCTACCTTCAAATGATGGACTTAATAGTTTTTTAGTTTCAAAAAAAGCAAAAAAAAATAATTTTAAAGTAATAATATCAGGAGCAGGTGGAGACGAATTTTTTTCTGGATATCCAAGTTTTAAAAGAGTTCCAATTATAAAAAATTTTATTAGCAAATTACCAAGATTTAAATCTGTGGATAAATTATTCAAAAATACTTTATATAAATTTTTGAAAAAATATAAGCTAAATACAAAATTTTCAGGATTATATAGCTTTGGAGGAACTACACACGAAGCATTTTTACTACAAAGATCTCTTTTTTTGCCGCACGAATTAGGAAATTACTTAAATTCAGATGAAATATTTAATGGGTTAGGTGAACTAAATGTATTTGATAATTTGATAAATGACTCCAATCAATTTGATAATGATAGGCTAAAAATTATTTATTTAGAAATTAAATATTATTTATGTTCAAAATTACTGAGAGATTGTGACTGGACATCAATGGCAAATTCAGTTGAGATGAGATTGCCTTTTGTTGATTGGTTTTTTTTCAAAAAAATTGCTCCTTTATTTAAATTAAATATCGATAAAAAATTACTCTTGGAAGGTTTCCAAGAAAAACTTCCTAAAGAGCTTTTCCATAGAAAAAAAACAGGTTTCGCTATTCCTCATTATGATTATTTGAACTTATACAATTATGATAAAAAAAAATATTCACACTCCATTAAAGATTGGTCAGAATTTAGTTTTAAAAAATATATTAAAAATATAAATATTTAACTAAATGCGTATTTTAAGAATTATAAGCACATTAAACCCAGATCATGGTGGTCCTGGAATAGCAATAATTGACAATTCTATTAAATTAATAAAAAAAGGAATTCAAGTTCATATTGCTACCAATGATCCAAAAAAAAAAATAGATATTAAAAACAAAAATTTGAAAATTTTCAATTTAGGTCCAAGTTTTGGTAACTATGCATTTAATTTAAAATTATTCTTTTGGTTATTAAAAAATAAAAAAAATTATGACAGATTTATTATCCATGGTCTTTGGGAATTTAATACTTTAGTAGCAAGAATTTTATTAAGAAAAAATTATTATGTATTTACTCATGGACAACTGGATCCTTTTTTTCAAGAGCAATTTTTTAAGAAAGTAAAGAAACAAATATATTGGTTTTTATTTGAAAGGAAAAATTTACTCAATTCTAAATCAATATTTTTAACATCTAATGCTGAGAAACAATTACTTAACAATACATATGTTAATACCAAAGGTATTAAAAAAAAAGTTGTACCATATGGTATAAACAAACCTTGTTTTGACAAAAAAAATATAAAAAAAAAATTTTTTAAAAAATTTCCTTTTTTAAGAGGAAAAATGTTTTTCCTTTATCTAGGTAGATTTCATCCAAAAAAAGGATGTGATATTTTAATTAAATCTGCAAAATTAATTAGAAAAGATAAAGAAAATATTAAAATTCTCATGGTAGGTCCAGATAATAACTTAAAACAAAATTTAAAAAAATATTGTAAAGAAAATAAACTTGAAAAAAATATTTTTTGGTCAAATTCATTATCAGGGGATTTAAAATGGGGCTCAATACTATGTTGTGAAGCAATGGTTTTAGCTTCTCACGGAGAAAATTTTGGTGTGGCTTTGACTGAGGCTCTTTCTTGTAAAAAAGGCGTAATTACAACAAACAAAGTAAATATTTCAAAAATTATAAGCAAATATCAGGCAGGCATTATAGCAAAAAATAATGTTAAAAGTTTTTCCAGTTCTCTTTTAAATTATCTTAATTTATCAAATTCTAAAAAAAATAGAATGTCTCAAAGAGCATTAAAATGTTTTGAAAATGAATTTAATCTACCTTTTAATATAAATAATTTTATAAAAACTTTACAATCTTAATTTGATGTTAAAAATAAAAAAACTTATTAAATGTATATTAAACTTACAATATATAAGATCATATGCAAAAGGAGTATCACCTCTCTTTGAACTATCTGAGCTTTTAAAAAAAATTAATACAATTGAAACACTAATTGATGTGGGCTCTAATAAAGGGCAATTTATATTAATTACAAAAAAATTTTTTCCAAATATATATATACATTCTTTTGAACCACTTAATGAGGAATTGTCAATTCAAAAAAGAATATTAAAAAATAATAATATTTATTATTACAATTTAGCATTAGGGAATGAAGAAAATGAAGATAACATTTATATAACAAAAAGAAAAGACAGTTCTTCTCTCCTAAAACCTAAAATTGGTATAAGTGAAATTTATAAAACCAATGAAATTAGAAAAATTAAAATTTCAACAATAGATAAAATTTTTTTAAATCAAAAATTAAAAAAACCAATACTCTTAAAGCTAGATGTCCAAGGTTATGAAATGAATGTATTGAGAGGATCTAATCAATATTTAAGAAATATTGATTATATTATATGCGAAATATCTTACTCAGACGTGTACGAAAAACAAGCAATGTCTGATGAGATTATAAACCATTTAAATACAAATAACTTTGAAATTTTTGAACGTTGTAATAAAACAAAATTCAAGGGAAAGTATTTTCAAGAAGATATTTTATTTAAAAAAAAAATTAGCTAAATTTTTTAAGAATTTTTTCTATGTTAATTATATAGCTTTGTCTACTCCCCTCATGTGATGAGTCAATAGATATTAGTTTTCCGCTACAAGACCATCTGGGGTGAAGATCATATTTAACTTGATTTTCTTTTAGATGTGATGATGATTTAAATTTACCTAATTCTAAAGTTTGATCTTTATGAATATTATAAAGTAATAATTTTTGAAAGTCATTTTCATTAGGATAAGTGTCAGTAATAAGATATTTTTCATCTGTTGATATTTGCGGATGTCCATCTTCGATTAAATTTTTTTTATCAAGGATTTTATGATTTCCATTGTTAACATCGATCAAATGGTAATGGGTAGAAATAATATTTTTTTTTACATTTGGGCTTAATAGATTTAAAACTTTTTTTGCATTCGAAACAAAGTATTTTTCTAAAAATTTATTTGTTCTAAAAGATTGTAAATTTTTATTTATATTTCTGGACCAAACTACAATTTTGTCATTATTAATCCATTCAAAATGTGATACTCTTTCTCTAGAAATTATTCTGTGTTTTTTTGACTTTATTTCAGTACATATTAAATAAGATATTAAACTTCCTGAACTGTTAAAAAATCTAAGCAATGAGACAAATTTTTCTCCATCTGGGGAAAATGTAGGATGTGCTATAAAAAAAGGTGTATCAATATTATTTAAGCCACAAAGATTAACTGCATCTTTAATAGACAATATCAGCTCGTTATTATTATTTAGATCAGATAAAAAGACACCATCTTTATCTGATTTGTTTTCAAAATTGTAACCTGTATTAGAAAAATATCCATAACTTTTCCATAAAATCCAAAGTCTTGAATAATTTATATATAAAAAATTTTTAGTCTCTGGTGAATAACTATAAATTGGGTAATTTAATTTTTTTTTATGCTTATTGTGAATGTTGTATATGCATGATTTTATTCCAAGGTTATCAGAGATATTATAAATTAACTCATTTTTATTGAGCCATTGTAATCTAGATCCTTGCTCCCAACTCCAAGCTATTGTTTCATCGAGCTCAGACATAATATCATTTTTGTGATCCCATAGACATATATCAATTTTAATTTTTTTATTATAATTAGTTAAATCCCTTGGATATCTATGGAGTAATATTAAATTTTCATTCTCGGCGTTAAAAGGTTTTATGTCATGATAACCTACCGAATGATCAAAATTCTTATTCGTTGAAGCTACAATGTTAGCTCCATCAATTAATTCAAAATTCATTTTTTCTTTAAAATTTCTGTAATTAGATTTGCCGCATGAGCAGGTTTTTTAGTACTTCCATATATTAAAGCATTAGATCTAAACTCATCTAATAAATTTTTATTATTAGTAATTAATTCCAATTTTTTAATTAAATCTTTTTTGTTATTGATATCAAACACTAATCCAATTTTATTTTTTTCGCATTCAGGACTTAATCCTACCATATTGCTTAAGATTAATGCGCAACCAAATTGTATTGCCTCAGCAGCAATATTGCCATGTGTGTCACCCAAATTCGAAGGCAAAACGAGTATTTGAGAATGTTTGAAAAAGCTTACGATTTCATATTGGTCTTTAAAATCAATAAACTTGACATTTTTTATCTTTTTTTCTTTAACTAAGTTTTTCAAATTTAATTCAAATTTTCCATTTCCCACCATAATCAAACACCAATCCTCTGATATGTTTGAATTAATGAATGCATCAACTAAAATATTTGGATTTTTGCGCTCAACAAATCTTCCAGCAAATAGTATAAATTTTTTATTCTGAGGAAGAGAATATTTTGTGCAAAAATTTTTAATATCATTAATATTTTTTTCACTATCAATTTTAAAATTATCATAATCTCCTTGGCAGTGGTCAACAAAATTTAGCTGTTTAATTTTTGCACCATTATTTAAAAAAAATTTTTTATTTAATTCGTGTATGTACCAATACTCGTCAATAAAATTGTTTTGTGTAAAATAGTAAAAATATCTTAATATTTTTTTGTGAATTGGTCTATCTCCAAGGTCGTAACTAATTGATCGCATAATAATTTTCTTCTTTTTTATTTTGGAAATTAAAGATGCGATGAAATGAGGTAAATTATACCCATGTAAAATTATTGAGTCATATTCTTCAAAGAGAAGAAATTTTATTAATTTTAAAGAAATTTTAAATTTATATAATAAACTAAAATTTGCTGAAATTTTACTTTCTTGATCTAAAAAAGAATAATTATATCCTGTGCTACTGTTTGTTCCAAAATTAATAACTTTTCCAAATTCTTTACAAAATAAATTGTCTGATAAATTTTGCCAATATAATACTTTGAATGAAAATTCTTTTTTTTTTGATAATTCTCTATAAAGTGGTGTTAAATTATGTATTTGATGTTGAACTAAATATATAATTTTCATAAATCTACAATTGCAAAGTTTATATTGTATTTTTTAACCAGACAAAACAAATGAATAAAAGAAAAAAAGTTGCAGTAGTCGGAGCAGGGATTTTTGGTTGTACAATAGCTTTAGTTTTATCAAAAAAATTTGATGTAGATCTTTATGAGAGAAAATCTGATATCCTAAATGAAGCTTCAATGTGTAATCAATTTAGATTTCACGAAGGGTATCATTATCCTAGATCTCAAAAGACAGTAAATGAAATAAAAAAATCTAACAAAAGCTTTGAGAGATTTTATGGAATAAACATATTTAAAAAAACAAAAAATTTTTATGCTGTTGCAAAAAAAAACAGCAAAACAAGTTTTATTAACTATATTAATTTTTTAAATAAAAATAAGTTTAATTATAAGATAATAAAAAAATCAGAATATATTTCAGAACAAATTGTCGGAACAGTTTTGTCTGATGAGAAAACCTTAAATTATTTTAAATTAAAGAAAATAATATTATTTAGGTTAAAAAAAAATAATATAAATTTAAAATTTAATTCTCAATTAGATAAAAATATTTTGAGATATAAAAGTTATAATAAAATAATTTTATCAACATACAAAAATAATAATAATATTTTAAAAAAACTCGGCTATAAAATTAAAAATAAATTTCGTTATGAGTTAGTGGAAAAGATAGGTATTAAATTACCTAAAAAGTATAGTAATTTAAGTTTTGTTGTTATGGATGGAAATTTTCTGTGTTTAGATCCATATGCAGGAACATCTTATCATTTACTAAGTCATGTAAAACATTCAAAAATTAAAATTATAAAAAATATTTCAGCAAGATTTCCAAAAAAATATGATGATCTATTAATTAAAACTAAAATAAAGAATTTTAAAATATCACGTTTTCAAAAATTTGTTAAAGATGGAAAAAAATTTTTACCATTTTTAAAATTCTCAAAATATATCTTTTCTTTTTTTGTTGTAAGGACTATTAAAGCCAATGTTGAAAAGTCATCAGATAGAACAAATTTAGTTCAAAATTACAATAATAAAATTATAACTGTTATGTCAGGCAAATGGAACACATGTGTTACAGAGGCTAAAAAAATAGAGAAGCTAATTTCTTAAATGAAAAAAGTTTGTTTGATTGGATATGGAAAATGGGGACAAAAAATATATAAAAAAACTAATAAGATTTTTGATTATAAATATGTACTAAGAAAAAAAAACTCTCTTAAAAAAAAATACTTAGATAATGTTGACTGGGTTATAGTCGCATCACCAAATAAAACACATTTCAAAATTGTTAAAAAATGTTTGTTAAATAAAAAAAATGTTTTTTGTGAGAAGCCTCTAGCACTAAATTTAAAAGATACTAAAATTCTCTATCAACTTGCAATGAAAAATAAAGTTGATTTAGTTGTAAGTGATTTTTCTGACTACAAAAAAAATATACCATTCTTAAAAAAAAATTTTTTTAAGAGAACAAAATTTTCTCCTCTAGATAGAAATAAAAAATACAAAAGAGATGATCTACTTTTTAGATTTGCTTATCATGACTTTGGCTTAATTTATAATTTAGTAAAAAACCAAAAAATTATTTCTATTAAAATACATGAATGTGTAAAAAATTTATTTTTTTCTATTACGTTTAAAAACAACAGCTTTACTTTTTTGTATGACACTAATGTAAAAAAAAAACTATACTTGATAAACAACAAATCTCTTTATCAAAAAGAGGATATAATTAAAAAAATGTATAAAGACTTAATTACAAATAAAAAAAAGTTTAAATCAAATAAATTAAAATCTTTATTTATAATAAAAATGATTGAGAAAATAAAAAATAAAATTCTATAATTCTTTTTTTTTCAATTCACGTTTATATAAATTCAATATCTGTCTATTGTGATCTTCTAAGTTAAAATATTTAGATCTATTTATAGATTTTGTTGAGTACAAAGTTCTTATGTTATGATCACTTAATATTTTATAAATATTTTCAACAAAAAATTTAACATTATCATGTTCGCTAGATAAGACAGCGTCATTAACAATTTCAGGAATTGACGAGTTGTTACTACAAACAATTGGCAAACCACACTTCATCGCCTCTACTAGTGGTAATCCATATCCTTCATAAATTGAGGGAAAAAAAAATATATCTGATATTTTATATATATTTGCAACCTCATTATATTTTAAATCATTCAATATAAAATAATTTTTATTTTTAACTAGTTTATCTGAGTAGGTTTCATTCTGTTTGCCACCAAGATGTAATAAAATAATTTTTTCATCAATTTTAATTAGTTCTTCAAGAACTCTATATGAAATAATATTATTTTTATAAAATACATTTCCTGAAATAAGAATTTTCTTTTTTTCAAAAGGCAAATTATATTTTTTGCAAATACTTTTATTATCAATTTTATTTGTATTAAAATAATCCTCTACACTTTGATATATAACCTCTATTTTGTCAGCTGAACAATTTGTAAATTTTAAAATATCTTTTTTTGTATGTTCACTGATCGCAATTATCTTGTCAAAATTATTCAATTTATTTAAAGAATATTTTAACAATAGTGGATTTCTCCTTTTCTCTTTTGCAAATACTAGTGGTATTAAATCATGTACAGTTATAATTTTTACTTTACTATTTATATAATTTACTATGTGCGCGTATTGATGATCACATACATGCGCCACATCACAACCTTGGATATTTTTTATTTGATTAGGATACGAAATATATCTAGAGTATCTTAGCCCATTTGTTGTCCCTAAGAACTTTGATATAAAATTTATCTTTGGATAAATTGAGTTAATTATCAAATTTTCTCTACCTTTAAAGTCGTCAATAAGTCTATTTGAATATTGATTCATACTAACTCTGTTTTCCTCCTCAAAATTTAGATAATAATTAACTTTCATAATTTTTTATTAATTTAAGAAAAATTGTTATTAAAAAGTATAGAATGGCGTATTGAACAAATGTCCTAAATATATAAAAAAAATCGACTATACTATCGCTCATACTTAAATGATATAATTCCAAAATAAGAATAAAAGGCATGTAAGAATATACAATCTTATTTTCTTTAATAATTTGAAAATGTTGAAAAAAAATAAACAAGAATAAAAATAAAAAATATATGACTACCCAATTAAGATTATCAAATAATAACTTACTTTCCATCAGGAATGATCCAATTGAATAATTACCTCCATTTATTCCATTTATTCTCTCAGTAAAAGAACCCATCGAAATCATATAATTTCTCTTATCAAAACCATCTATAAATAAATTTATAAAATTCTGTGGTAAAACAGATATAATTCTAGATTTAGTAAATTCACTCAAAGCAAATTTATTATTATCTGAAAAGTCTTTACTAATAGAGTAAGATCTATCAAAATATTTAATTAAAACAAATCTATCTATAATTGCATTTTCTGTATAACTTTCATCAGTAATAGATTTAAGTTTGTATTCAATATATTTATTTTTTTTAACTGATTTAGATATTAAATCAGAAGCACTTAATTCATCCTTAAATTCTCTGTTAACAAGAATAGTTTTACTTAAATAAGGAATTATAAAAATTACCAATATAAAAGTAAAAAAGATAAATTTTTTATTTTTAAACTTAAAGTAAAAACTTGAAATTAAAATTAAGAATAATATTACAAATAAAAACTCAAAAAAATGAGATCTCTGGTTTAAAGAAAGACTCAAAAATATTGAGTATAAAAAATATATTGAAAAAATAATAATAAACTTATTATCAAAAGCAGATTTTCGTAGATTATTATATAAAAAAAACAATATAGGAATATAGAAAAACTTTTCCATTCCCTCCAATATTCTTATTAAAATATTACCCTGATCTATATTTTGACTGGGTCCTTGATCTATATATCCCGTATACAGCCTAATACTAAAAATAAATACTAAAAAAATGATAATTTTTTTTTCAGATAAACTCTCAAATATCTTAAGTTTAATTAAAAAATTTTTTTTAGTAAATTTAAAAATTTTAAAATATTTCAAACTCAAAAATGATGCAAAAATTATAATTTGATATATCGTAAAATTATAAAAAGTTATAAGTGGAAAATTTAAATTTGATGTTATTTTTTGAAATAAGATTGTTTTAAAAATCAAAGGTCCTAATAAGCATGAAATATTTAAGGATAAGGCAATGAAAGATGGTATCAAATAATATTTTAAATTTTCTTCGGTCATTAGATTAACTGTAATCAAACATGAAATTATAACTAAAACTAAAATATAAAAAACTTTGATATCAAAAGATGAAATTATCAATTGGATAAATGAACAAATTATAATTAAAAAAAATAAATTTTTTTTAATTCTACTTAAATTTTCTTTATTGAAATTTAAAAGATTGAACTCCATATGAATTAATTTATATTATTTAGATTTAGTATAGACTTAGAAGTACACTCTCTTATTTTTTTGTAACCCATTTTATTAGGATGATCATCGAATTTATGAAATCCATTAATGGAAATTTCACACCAAGAAAAATCAATTTTATTTTCATTTAAGTATTTAAAAAAAAATTTATAATTTTTGTCTAATATATAGTTATTTTTGTTTATATTTTTTGTTGTAATAATATTTACATATAAATTTTTATAGGCAATCTCATTAATCTTTGAAATGGCATCAATATTTCTTTTTAATATTTTTGGATTTTGAAAGTAATTTCTAACTATTCCATAATATATATCTTTTAATAATTTTGATTGTTTTAATATTGATTTTGTAAATGCTAAAAAACCTGAATTAATAATTATATCGTTTCCAGATCCGATTTTTCTATTTTTATTTAAAAATTCGTATTTTATAATCTCTTCGTAACTTTTGTATTTTTTGAAATCTATACCTTGAAAAGCACCTCTATAATTACAAAAGCCCTCATAAAGACATTTTTTTTGATTTTCATTATGTATCCACTTTAATCTATAAAGGTCTGGCAATATAATATTAATAATTACACCATCTATATTTAGACTATTTTTTTCTTTAAGATGGTTAGTTAAACTCAACCATCCCATTGGTCCAGATCCCATTATCCCTAAATTCATTAATTTTGTATTAAGATAGTTATCTTTTTCTAGATCATAAAACCATGGCTCGGCACCTTGGCCTTCAGTAAATGAATCTCCTATGATAAGTAATACTCTATCATTTTTGTAAATATCTTTTTTCATAACCAATCCTAGGTTATTAGTCTCAATATTATAATCAGTCCCTATAATGATGTCATTTGGCGAAACTATTTCCTCTTTTGTGAAAAGAGTCATGTGACGAATACTTTGATTAGGTTGATAAATTACAAAGTCTTTTTCATTTTTAAAATTTTTTCCAACTTGATAAAGCATAACTTTCAAATTTATAATGTTAGACTTGACCAGAAATCTATAGCCAACTTCTAATACTAAAAAAGTTATGAATATTGATATTATAGTTATTAAAAATAAGATGTATTTTTTATTTTTTAACATAAAGTAAATATACTTTATTTAATTATTAAATTTTTAAAATGTTTAAATTAATTGCAAGATTTTTAGGTACAAAATTACCATACTTTAAAGGCAAGGATAAAATCATTAGAATTTTATATTCTCCAAATAGAGACTTATATTCAGGTGATGGTTTTGAAATAAAATATTTTGATAAAAAATATAAAGGCATAACAAGTAATTTTATTGATTGGGGAGTTTATTTCAAAGGTGGAATTGAAAAAGGGTTGGTGAATTATATTAAAACTCAAATTGCAGATTTTAAATATTTTATAGATATAGGAAGCAATACAGGGACTATAAGCCTACCATTTTGCGATAAAAAAAACTTAAAAATTATATGTTTTGAGCCATTAAATTATAATTTTAAAAAATTAATAAATAACTACAAGTTAAACAATGCATATAAAATACATAAATTTCATAAAGTCGCTTTATCAAATAAAAAAAAAATTGATTATATTTATTATTCAGACAAGGATAGCAATATTGGCACAGCCTCTTTAAATAAAAATTGGTATAAAAATATTAAAAAAAAAAGAGAGAGAATCAAAGTTAATAAATTAGATAATCTCTATAAATTTAAAAATAAAAATATATTCATAAAAATAGATGTTGAGGGCCATGAAATGAAAACAATTGAAGGAGCCAAAAAAATCTTAAGATCAAATAAGGTTTTAATTTATGTTGAAACAAGCAACAATAAGGTAATTAATTTTTTCAAAAAAATTAATTATAAAGTTTATTATCCTATTTTTTTTGAAAATAAATATAAATTTATTAAAAAAAGACATGATCAACATGTTTTTTTTAAAAATTTTTAACTGTAGAAAATTAACAATAACGATTTAATTAATTATAACTTTTTTTTTATATAAATACTAAAAATAGCGTTAAAAGCCTTAACTACAAATATGACAAAGCTAGAAAGAACAATGATAGAGTACAATTTATCAATGCTTATTTCGGATGCAAAAAAGAATACTATCACAAAAGTAAAAATATTTATTAATAATTCAAAGAGAGAGATCTTAAAATATTTATTAATTGCTTTTTTATGAATAATTAAAAAATTTCCTAAAATATAAAATATCGTATCTAATATAATCAATAACAATAATGTAATTGTTAAATTGTAGTTTTTGTTTGTCCAAACATCATAAATAAATAATCCAAAAAAATAACTTATTGATAAAAATAAAAATAAAAAAATTAAAATAATTAATAGTGAATTAAAAAAAAATTTTCTTATTTTTTTATCAAATTTATTATTTTTATAAAAACTAGAAAATTGAATCATTAATGAATTATTTAAGATATTAGAAATCCTAATTGGAAAATGTTGAAACATCGTTTTTGCAGTACTAATTAAGCCAACAAAAATTAATTTATTTGATAATCCTAAAATAAATATCAAACCACTATTTCTTATTATCATCGAAATTAACTCAAGATTAAAACCGAGAGATTTTTTATATATATCTTTTATTACATTAATTTTAATATAACTAATATTTGGAATTAAAGTTATATTTTTGTCTTTAATATTTCTAAATAAAAGAAAGAATTTTAATATAACTAATAATAAATAAACCACTGACGCATAAAAAATATTATTTGTTATTATTCCAGTTAATGGCACAAATATTGGAATTAAGATATCAATTTTAAATTCAACATTTAAATATCTTGATAAATTTCCTTTGTATGAGATTGCAACATAAAATATTCCACATAAAAGAGATATTATTGTTGAGATAGATAGAATGGATATTGAATAAATATTTTCTGAAATTATTTGATTATTTCTCGATAAAAGCAAAAATACAATAAATAAAATTATTAATAGTAGAATGTTTAATGTAGTTGTGATTAAGCTATTATTAAATATTTTTTTTAATTTACTAAACTCTTTATTAGCATAACAAATTGATAATTCATTTCTTACAGGAATTGTAGTGGCTATATTGTAAAATAATAATAGTTGAGGAATTGAAAAAATAAATAACCACGTATTGAAATTTTCAAAACCCCAGAAATAAAGCATAAACGGTGGAAAAAGTAATTGTATCCAAATTTTAGAAAATAGGACTTTAGATTCACCAATTAAATTTTGTTTAAAATTATCTAATTTTTCTTTTTTGAAAATATTAACAAAGTTCATAAATACGATATTTAAAAATTAGTATTTTAAATGGCTCAAAATCTAATTTATTGTGCATAATAACTTATAATAAAGTAATTAATAATATAATATAAAGTACTTTGTGTTAGATAAATTTCAAAAATTTTCATAATAGTATATTTGACATAATTATAAGAATTTAAAAATTAAAATATGAATATTAAAAACATTAGAATATTCGATTACTTATTGTATTTTTTTGTAATTGCATTTTGCGCTTCTTTCTTTTTAAAAATTAATTATGTATTAAGCACAAGGGATGAAATAATTTATTTATCAGACTCTTTATTAATTCTTGAAGGATTAGTACCAACACATTCTTACGCCCCAGCTGGATTATCTACATGGTTAGGAAGTTTAGTTGTTTTAATTGATTTTTTAATCAATCAAATCTCCTTTGAAAGTATTCGAGAATTATTTAAGAGCTTTGATCTAACACTTTATAAGCATTATTCGAATTTAACTTATATAAAATTTTCTTTATTTTTATTAAATACAATCTTAATTCTTTATTTTTTTCATTTAGACAAAACAAAATTCTTTTTTTTACTGTTTTCTATTCTTTTTTTATTGCCTCAAATAAACAATATAACATTTTCTGGAGCTCCATTTTTTACTGCTTGCGTATTTTGTGCAATTTCCTTCATATTAAAAGATAAAAATAAATTAATTTCACTAATATTTTTTGGTTTAGCTTTATCTGAAAGAATTGAGTTTTTGTTATTAATCAATTTTGTTTGCTTAGAAAATACTAAATTTAAGATTAAAAATTATTTTATTGTTCTAATAACTTTTATTGTAGTCAGTCCATGGTTTGGTCTAGTATTTCTTCAAAATATTAAAAATGTTACGTCAATATTTTATAACATGTCACAAGATGGTGAAGAAAAAAGTATAATCACAATTATATCGCTTTTTTTACTTATTTTATTTGTATTAATGAGTTTTGGTTATTCGTTTTTTAGAGATACAAAAGTAAAAAAAACTCTACTTATTTTTTTTTATTTTACAGCTGGATTATTCTACTTTTTAGAAATAATTTCTTTACGATGGTTACTGCCTATATTTCTTATTTTAAGTTATGAAACTAGTTTACTTATAAAAGATAATCTTCTTTTAACAAAATATAATTTAATTAAAATATTTTTAATTTTAATATCATTTGGTTTGTTGATTAATTTTAACAATAAGAATTTTATTTCTGATGATA
>Ga0181552_10001684_pt1 | contig 16696 bp, 17 predicted proteins | sample 011ome_18_FD_130583 | JGI IMG/M metagenome (GOLD analysis project Ga0181552, IMG submission 130583) | Coastal salt marsh microbial communities from the Groves Creek Marsh, Skidaway Island, Georgia - 011501BT metaG (megahit assembly) | ecosystem: Environmental > Aquatic > Marine > Intertidal...
AAATTCTACTATTTTTAATCATGTTCTCTATTTGAGGTAATTGATAAAAATTTAATATTCTTATTTTTAAGAATTTCAATTTGATTATTTGTTAAGCAATTATTTGCATCAATAATAATTATATTAGATTTAATATTTCTAAAATTTATTTTATTAAAAACGCTGTGCCTAACAGCAAATATTAGCATATCCATTTTATTTATATCAATTTTTTTTAAAATTTTTAATTTTGGTAATTCATTCCATTTTTTTAATAATGGATCTACAACAAACAATTTAACTTTGCGTTTTATTAATTCTTTTGCAACAATTTCAGATGGAGAAAATCTTGTATCATCTACATCTTCTTTGTAGGTAGCGCCAAAAAGAGTTATTTTTTTGTTTTTTAAATTTTTTAAATGTTTTTTTACTAATTCTAAACTAAACTTTGGCATCGAGCGGTTAATTAAAATTGCTTTTCTTGAAAAATCAAAATTATTGTTTTTATGCTTAAATATTTTTTGACTAGAGTAAACTGCAAATAAAGGATCTTTTGTCAAACAATAACCACCGACACCTAAACCTGGAGATAAAATATTTGAATGTGTTGGTCTAACTCTAATACATTTTAAAATTTCATTGATATTCAATTTTGAATTATAACAAAATCTCATCCATTCATGCATAAATGCAATATTTACAGCTCTATAAGTATTTTCCAAAATTTTTGTTGTTTCAGACTCTGTGAAACTTTCTAATTTCATAAGAGGAAATCTCTTAACATTAACTATTTTTGTATATAAATCTTTAAATTTTTTTTCAGCATTGTTGTTTGATGCAGAAAAAACTCTCCAAAAGTTTGTAATTGAATTGATATAGTTTTTACCAGGCATAACTCTTTCAAATGAATGGACAAAATTAACATTTGATGAAATTTTTCTTAATTTAAAATTTTTTTTTATTATGGGCATCAGTATTTCACTACATGTCCCCGGTGGAACAGTAGTTTCTACTACTATAAGACAATTTGGTTTTATTTTTTTTGAAATTATATCAAAATTTTTTTTTAATGGGTCAAGATCAATTGTAGGATTATTTACATCACCACCAATATCTAGATTAATTGTTGAAATAACTATATCTGCTGTATCTAAGCAATCAAGTTGATCAGTGCAAATAAAGTTTTTATTTATTTTTGCTTTTTTAAATATTTTTTCTAATTTCGGATCACTAGATTTTATAGGAAACAAACCTCTGTTCATTTTATTGATCTTGTCTAATCCGTCGATAGTAGGTTGTTCTAAACCTGTTACTTTATAGAGATAATTATCTTTTTTTAAGCTTGCAATAATCACAGCTAAGACTGAACCCACAAAACCAAGACCTTGTATAACAATATGTTTCATTTTTTTTATTTAATAATATGGTTAATGATTGCCCTTTTTCTATATTTTGGAGCGATTGAAACGAACAAATTTTTAGAATTTAAACATCCAATAAAAATGTAATTAACTTCAAAAAGTAACTTTTTCAAGTTATAAAACTCCATTATTATTTTTGTAAAAGATTTATAAGTATCATTAGCTTGATATACCAAAACTTCATTAAAAGAAGGAATTTTACTATCATTTTTTACAATTAATACTTTATATTTCTCGGTATTAAGTTGAGCTTGAAAAAAAAATGGTTCATTTTCAATATATTCATAACAATTTTTATTTGAATTATACAGTGTTTCATTTTTAATTTTTTTTAAAATTAAATTTATTTCTCTTATATCGTCTCTTTCTGAGTTAGGAATTAAAAATTTATCTAATAAAATAAAAGATATTATAAATAAAAAAAATTTAAATTTCATTTTGTAAATTGGGGAAAAATAATATTATCCAAAGAAAAAAAGAAGTGGCAATTTTGTTTCCAACTAGATAATCATCAAAAAATAGCATAATCAAAAATGAAATTATGATGATTAAATATAATTTTGAGGTATTTTTTGATAAAATACTTTTAAAAAAAACAGCACACAAAATGACAGTTACGATTGAACCATATTTAAAAAATAAATTTAAAAAAGAATTATGAGTAAAATTTCTATCTTGTTCTAATTTTTTTAAATCATTTGTTTTCAATCCAAATAAAATATTCGTTAATTTTGAAAGAAATATATTTTTATAATTTTCCTGCATTATAATTCTTTTACTAAGAGAATAAAAAGAGTATTGAAATTTTATAAGACAATTTTTTTCATAAATATCAATTCCAGCATGTTGATAAATATACTCATTATTAACACAACTATTATTAACATGAGGATTGTGATTTTGTTCAAAAAATTTTGTTTCAATAAAATATAATGATTTATAAAAATAAGTTTGAAATTTAGTACTAGAGAAAAATATAGAGAATACAATCATAGACAAATAGAAGAATATAGTAATTTTTTTTAAATTATTTAATGAAATTTTTTCAAGAAAAAAATAAAATATAGAAAATAAAATAATTATAAATTTTAGATAATCTGGTCCACTATAAAAAATTAGTAAAAAATTTATAGAATTAATTAGATATATAAAGATGCTTTTTTTTATTTTTAAAAAATAAATATTTATAATAAAAAAACAAAAAAAAATAACATATGTACTGTTATATTGCTCAATTAATGAGAAATATTTATGATTTTCATATAAATTAGCAATATTTCCACTGTATAATTCAATGGGTATTAAATAAAAAAAATTTAATTTTACTAAAAAATTTGGAAAATTAAAAAAAATCAAAAATATGTTATTAAATAAAATAAAATAAAAAAAATAATTTACGTTAAATTTAAAGTAAGTTAAAAAATATTTTAATAAAATTAATAATATTAAGATTAGTTCTGATCTAAAATTTATTAAATTAATTGAAAGTTTTTCTCTTATTAAGAATATTATTATAATTAAAAAAAAAAATGATAAATATTTAATATTTTTAAATAAAGAACAACTAGAGAAAAAAATTGTTAAAATAAAAAGTATAATACTCAAAGAAAAAAATTTTAATAAATCAAAAAAATGAATATTATTTAGCTGTAACCAATTTATTTTAAAAATAGTTGACAAAATTAAACAAGTGAATGATACATAAAACAAATTCTCATATAAATCTTTAAATTTATTTACAAACATTTTCATAAATTCTTACTTTATATTTATTTTTTTTTTGTCCAAATGGATTTCTAGCTTCATTATAAAACTCTTTTTCATATCCAGTATAGAAAAGACATCTTGAGAATTCGTTAATGATCAATTCATTATCAACTGTTAAGATAAAATAATCTGGTTTATATTTTTTATTCATTTCAAAAGGATCTTCTCTAAAATATTCCTCTCTAGAAATAAATTCATTTTCGTATAAAGCATGTGATCTAATAGCATTTGATACAACTACTTTATTTTTTTGAATTTTATCACCTAACCAATAAATTAATTTAAAGTTTTGAGCAATATTCGACATTATTAAATTATATCTTGCTTTTCCAAAATTCGCAGAAAAGTAAAATATTGAAAAATATGATAATACAATGATAACTAAAATAAATTCTATTTTAGCTAAATAATGAATTAACTTAAAAAACAAATTATTTTTTATTAATGAATAATTATTCAAAATTAATAAAATTAAAAACCAATAAGTCTCTAAAAAATATCTTGGTTGAAAGTTGGGTAATACCAAAAGAATTATTGTATTAATTAAAATAAACTGAAATAAGCTATCTTTAATGTAATGCTTAAAATTAATGACAAAATATATTAAAAATAAATAAAAAACACTTAATAAAATACTGGAACTTTTTAGATCTGTGTTTATTACAAATTTTATAGGGAAAAAAAAATATTCATAATAAATAAATTTAAAACTTGCTCTATCCCTACCAAGTCCTTTTGCAAAATCTAAAAACTCTGGATTTGGATTTGATTTAAATTGTTCAAAAATAGGTGGATAAATATCTCCAAAAAAAAAATAATTTGTATAAAACCTTGGAATTACTATTATTATGCCAACACAAAAAACTAATAAATAATATTTTTTATTATTGATATATTTTAGTGAAAATAAGAAAATTAAAACAGAAATCAATATAAAATTAACCTTACAAAAAAAAATAAAAGTTAAATTGATTAAGAATATAGAATAGTTTTTTAAATTTTTTTGAACTTTATCTTTTAAATACATAAATAATAAAGGGGTCATTACGGATGGGAGTAATTGAATTTTTTGAGAATAAACAAACCATAGAAGTAAGGGTGTGGAAAAAATTAATGTTCTGGCCTTTAAATTATCAATTTTTTGTTTTTTTATTAATCCATCTATAAATCGAAAAAAATAATATAGACCCAAAAAATTGACCATCTGTCCAAATATAGGTGACCCTGCAATCAAGCCAAATAAAATATAAAACTCACCAATGCCTGTAATCTTAGAATGAAACCAGTCTTCTCTAACTAAAAATTTTTCATTTCTAAGTAATTCTAATGGATATCCTAAGTGATAATCAAGAGAGTCAGCATCAGAGGTTGGTGCAAAAGCTAAAATTAAAAAAAAAAATAATATTAGATAATCAAAATTATTTAAATCTTTAATAAAAATTTTAGTTTTAAAATTATTAATATGAAATAAGAGTAAAATTAGATTAAGACATATTATTATAAATCTTAATAAACTTAAATTAAAGCCGACTAAAGCAATAAAGTAAAATATATAAGAAATTGATGAAATTATAAAAAAAAAAATTAAAGACTCAGAAAGAACATTGTTTTTACTAAAAAAAAAATTTTTTTCACTAAGATATCTTGTCGATAATACTAAGTTTATTAAAAGCAATAAAGATATTAACAAAGAAAAAATTATATTTTCATAATAGCTTTGTATTGAAATAAAATTACTAGATATCATATTTAATCTCATACATCCCAGAAAGATGTTTTTTTAATTTAAGTTTATGTATTTTTTTACATTTGTAATATTTTAATAATTTAATCAAATTACTTTTAGAAAGTGGAGACCATTTTGAATTGATAAATTTAAAAAAATATCTTCCTCTCCAATATTTTTTTCTTAAACTTGGGATAAATAAAGAAAAAATTCCTAATAAAAAGAATATATATTGTTTTAATTTATATTTTGACAAATATAAAAGTTCAAAAAAATAATTTAATTTATTGCTTTCTTTTATTTTTTTTTTTCTTATTAAAATTTCAAAATTTTGAATTATTTTTTTAGTAGAGTCTTTGTTATAGTTTTCTAAAAATTTACCAATTCTAACTTTTTTAGTTTTTGGATTAGTTATGGAAGATATCAATGATTTTTTATTTTTAACTTCGTGAGACACTAGTTTGGGCACTGGACATAATATTGATGTTGCTCTTTTATTTCTAATTGGATTATACATAATTACATTTTTTTTCATGAAAAAAGCTTGCATAGACATTGTGCTGTTAAAATGGATAAACGCTGAACACTTTTTTAATTGTTTTATTCTGGACGAATAATTATCAATTATTAAATTATTAAATTTTTTTTCTAATTTTTTATATCTGCTAATATTTTCTTCTGGATGAGGACGAACAATTATTTTTCGATTTGGAAATCTTTTTGATAAGAAACCTGTAATATCATAAAAATCTTTGAAAGATAAATCTTTTAATTCATACTCTCTTTTGAGATAATCTACTTGTTTATTGCTTATTTTATGGCCCATCATATGCTTTTCTAAGTCATATTTAACATGTTTAATTGAGGGGTCTCCTCTCATAAAATTCATAGAAATTAAAATTGAATTATCATTATTAATATTATTTAATTTTTTTAACTATATTTTCCACGCATCTACTACAGGAGACCCACTAACAATTGATTTTTTTTTTTTACTTTTAAATTTCTTACTAACTCTCAAAAAATCGTTCCTACCCCAAAAAAAAATCTTATCTGCAATTTGAATTGTTTCTTTTGAATATCGTCTAGTAACTCCGATTGGTTCTACACCCATATTCAAACCCTCTATGTCTAGCGATGTAATGAAATTATAATTTTTTTTTATTTTTTTTAAATTATTAAATTCTCCAGGAACAATACTTTTTAAAAAATATACAGAACCTTGAAGAAGTTCAATCATAGGCCATATTTGTTGTTTTTGACCCAAAAAAACTGTCCAGCCCTTAGATAGGGCTTTAACTGCAAGCACAATTGCTGCATCTAATTCTCTGTTCTTAATTTCAATTGGTATTACTAATTTTTTTTCCATCTCGTAAATTTAAATCTTAATATGTCTACTAAAAAACTTATCTGAAACATTAAATCATAAATTGATATTTCAATAATATTTGAATTTTTTTTATTAAATAATTTAATTGCAATTTTTTTTGATAATTTTGAAATAAAATTTATTTTGTCATCAAAAATTTTAAATGTTTCATCATAATTTAGTAAATATCCATAATGATCATATTTTGCTAATTTCCAAAAATTATTTTTTTTAATATCATTAAATTTTAACTCCATTTGTTCTAAAAAAATATCGTTAAATGGAATAAACATATTTTCAAATTTTATATTTGTTGCAATTGAATTTTTGTCATTATATTTACTGTAATTTTTATAATCTCTTATTATTGAACTTAATTTTTTAACAATATTTTTTATTGAAATTTTTTCTCTTACAAAAAATTGTGACATCAAAGAATTAAGCCAATTATCAAAATTTCTATCTAAATTAAAAAAAATAACTTCAGAAAAATTTTTTTGGAATAAATCATAATATTCTTTAGGTTCATATAAATAAGAGTTAGTTGCTAATTCTATTATGCCTTGATAATTTTTTTTTTGTTTATAGATCATGTGTCTATTAAATAGATTATAAGCCTCAAAATACATATTTGAAAAATTGTTAAATTTTTTATCTCTAAATAATAATGCCTCTTTGATTACATTTTTATGTAACAAAACGTTTTCATTTTTATCAATCATACTTCTTGATCTAGAAATACGTTTTTCGGTAAATTTGTAAGCTATCTCTACAATTCTGTTTTGAAAAAATTTGTTATTTAAATCATATTCTCCACTCAAATATTTCATCAACCCTACTTTTCTTATCGGTAAAGATAAAAAACCAAAATGCTCCAATATTGATGACAATGTAGTACTCCCCATTGGGCCATGTGAATTAATAACTATTAATTTCATTTTTTTTTAATTTTTTTATATCGATAATTTGATCAGCATGGTTTAAAAGTACCTCATTATGTGAAATAAAAATAACTGTTTTAGTATTTTTAAAACTTTTAACTAACTCAAATATTTTTTTCTCTGTATGTTTGTCTAATTGACTTGTTATTTCATCTAAAATTAAAATTTCTCTCTCAAAAAATAGTGATCTTGCAATTGCAATTCTTTGTTTTTGTCCTCCAGATAAGTTTGAACCATTTTGTGTAATTTTTTTTTTCATATTTGCTCCAGCAAAATTCTTAAGGCCAACTTTTATTAAACACTCATGTATTTTTTTTTCATCAAATTGATCGCTAAGTGCAATATTTTTTGCAATAGTGTCCTCAAATACAAATATATCTTGCGGAATATAAGAAATTTTATTTTGCCAGTTTTCTAAATTTTTATAAATATCAACTTTTTTATTAATCTTTATATCACCTTTGGTTGGTCTCAATATTCCTAGTATAATTTTAACCAATGTACTTTTCCCAGATCCAGATTCTCCATATATAGCAGTAATCGAATTTTTTGAAATTTTTAAATTTAGATTTTTAAACAAAAATTCTTTTTCATATTTAAAATCTACATTCTTTATATTTAAAAATTTAAATTTTATTTCATCAAATTTTTTTTGGGGGGGCTTTGTTGCCAAATTTTTTTTAGTTAAATCATGATAAATTTTTTCTACTGCAAATTTACTAGAAGATAATCGATTAATTGCAGAAACAATTGAAGTAGTAATAGGTATTATTCTTAAAAATGATATTACAAAAATTGAAATTATGGTAAAATTATCCTTTAAATCAATGCCCCGACTCATTAAAATTAATAAAGTACAAATAAGAAGCAAAATAAAAACTAATTCTATTGCTGGTCTAACAAAAAAAAAAGTTAAATTGCTTTTAAATGTATTTTGAAATATTTTTAATGACTGATTTTTAAAATTTTCATAAAAAAAATTTATTTTATTATAAATTTTAAGCTCAAATATGCCCTCTAAAAGTTCATAAAGATTTTGTATAATTTTTTTTGAAGCAAAACTCTGATTCTCTGAAAACTTCCTTAACCTTGGATGTAATATTGCTACAAATGGAAAACTAACTAAAAAAACAATAAATAAAGATATTAGTGTTATATTTAAATTAATACTTACTAAAAAAATTATTATAGACATTAAAATGATACCATCACAAAAAATTTTTAATAGTGAAGACATGCAAGGACCCTGAATCTTCTCTGTCAATCTTAAAATAGTTTCAACGTATGCTGAAGTATTTTCAGAATAAAATTTTTGACTTTTTAAATTTATGTAATTATTTAATAATTTATTTCTTAAAACTTTGGATCGGTTCAAAGTAAAGTATTCAAGATAAACATCTATTGATATTTTAATTAAGAATTTTAGCGTAAATATTAAAATAATAATGTAACTAAATAATCTAAAATCAATATTTATGTCTCTACTATAAAAAAATCCTATAATTTTTGATATTTTTTCAATCAAAAAGTTTTCAGGATTTATAATATAAGAAACATAGGTCCCTAAAAGACCGATACCAACCACTTCTATAATTGAGCTGATTGTAAACAAAAATAAAAGAAGGATAAATAAATATTTGCTTGTTCCAAATAAGAACAAAATTTTTTTTAAGAAATCCATTTATTATCAAGCTTTGTCAAAAATTAAATTATAGATTTTTGATGAACGCTTTGTTGAGACATAACTTTTTTTTGTTAGGTATTCGTTTAAAATAAATTTATTATTTTTAAAATATTCAATAATTGATGAAAAATTATTATCTTTTTCATTTAGTTCTATTAGAACTGATTTCAAATTCTGTGACTTAAAGGTATTGTTGGCACCTAAAATTAAATCTTTTTCATTTCCATCAATATCTATTTTAATATTTTCATAGGGGCCAAACTTGCTATTCAATTCATCTATAGTAATTAAATTAGCTGCATGACTATATGCATTTGAAATGACCTCCCCCCTAGTGGCTATGGGTTTTTTTGGAAAACCTGCGGCCAAATCCCTAAAATTTTTATCATTACCTAGTGATACATAAAATTTGTCTATTTGGGTTATATTTGAAATTGCATTTGGACAAATAAATACAATATCAAAAACTTTATTAAGAATTACATTATAATTTAAAGTTGATAAATTAGCTAAGCACGGTTCCACCGCTGTTACTTTGCAATTTTTATAAACAGCAGCATATATTGAGAAAATACCCATATGGGCACCAACATCTAAAAATTTTGAATTATAGTTAAAACTATTGATCCACTCAATTGTATTTGCTTCTTTAGTTAAAGATGTTTTTGCTCTAGATCTACTTTGTGGTCCATTGGATCTAAATAATATATATTTTTCTGAATTTGGTATCTTAACTTTTAGATTGAAATGTAACGCGAAGTCAAAAAAAGATTGAAGTTTAGCTGTTATTTTAATTGGAGTTAGTTTGTTAAAAAATTTATTTATCATTATATCTTTTAAAATAATCCATCAAAAAATTCATTAAATTAATTTTTTTTTTTCTATCAAGACTAAATATAAACATTTTTCCAATACCTTTTGATAAAATAAGTCTTATAGATTTCTTATTATTTTTTTTATCTTTTTCCAAAGCATTCATTATCTTATTAGGATTAATTTTATCTAAATCATTAGGACTAGTAATCATATTAAGTGTTTTATTCATTATTTTATAGTTTTTTAAGTTGAGAAAATTTTTCTTATTCGATATGAAATTGGCAATTTTCATACCATTTGCTACTGCAATTCCATGAGGAATAGAATAATTGGAAGCTTTTTCTATAGCATGTCCAAAAGAATGTCCGTAATTAAGTATTAATCTTTTTCCATTATCAAACTCATCTATTTCTATATATTTTTTTTTAATTTTTAATGATCTATAAATTAATTTTTCTAATGATGGAATATAGTTTTGTAGAGCTTTTAATATATGTTTATTAAAAAAATCAAAATCTTTTTTACTCGACAAAAAATAATAATGGGACATTTCTCCAAGTCCTGAAAGTAGGTTGGATCTATTTTGTTTTTTTATAAAATTTAAATTTATATAAATTTTTTTAGGTGGGTAAAAATTACCTATTTGGTTTTTATGTCCATAAAAATTTATTGAAGTCTTTCCACCTATACAACTATCACATTGAGATAAAAGAGTTGTTGGCAAGTATATCCATTTTATGCCTCTAAAAATTACTGAAGAAATAAAAGAACATGCGTCTTGAATGGTGCCACCACCAATTACAACAAGAGTTGTAGTTCTAGAAATATTTAACTTTAAAAGTTTTTTTATGATTTTATGAAGATTTTCAAAGCTTTTTAATTTTTCTGAGGCTGATAAAAAAATATATTTTTTATTTAAAGGCAAAAAATTTTTTACTTTTTGATCAGCTAGTACAATACAATTTTTTGGAAATTTGTGAAAAATTTTATTTATACTATTATCAAAATAAATATTGTATTTAAAAAAACCAGAAAAAATTTTTATTTTTTTTTCATTTCTATTTAACAACATATCCGCCGTCTACGATATAATTTTGACCTGTAATATAAGAGTTATACTCACTTGTCAAAAATAAGATGAGATACACAACATCTGATGTCCTTCCCAATCTTCTTAGAGGAATATCTTTGATTATTTTAGCCAAACCTGATTTACCTAAAATTTTTTTTGTTAATTCTGTTTCAATTACTCCAGGACTAACTGAATTAACCAATATATTATTTTTTGCCAAATCCAATGCTAATGTTTTGGTTAAACCATTAATAGCATGTTTGGTTGACGAATAAATTGATCTTTTTTTTTTTGAGACTACACCAAAAATAGAACTAATATTTATTATTTTTCCTTTATTTTTTTTAATCATATTGAGTGATACCTCTTTAGATATCAACATAGGAGCAACTAAATTAACATTAATAATTTTATTTAGATCCAAGATATCTATTTTATTTATATATGAGATTTTGTTAATTCCCGCATTATTAATTAGAATATCTATATTTTTAATTTTTTTTAATTTGTTAACAAAATTATTAATTTGATCTTGTGAACTAAAATCAGCTTTAATTATTTCATATTTTGTTTTTTTTATTTCTTTAAATCGTGAAGTTCCAATTACATATGCACCTAATGATATAAATTTTAAAAATAATTCTTTACCAATTCCTTTTGTGCAGCCTGTTATTAAAACTACTTTTCCCTTAAAATTAATATTCATCTTTAAGTTTGTATTGAAACCAATGAGCCAAAATATGATTAATTATCAATTGAATATCTTCGACTGGTCCGTATTCTCCTTGATTAGTCTTAATATGAATACATAAGTCTGATAATTTTTTTAACTTACCGCCATCAAAACCCAATACAGTAATTACTTTTCCTTTTTTTTGTTTTACCCAATTAGCCGCTTTAATTAAATTTTCAGAATTTCCAGAGGCAGAAAAAATTAATATTTTATCACCTTTTTTGTAGTGTATCTGTAATTGTTTCAAAAATATTTGATCGTACCCTATATCATTTGCTATTGCTGTTATTACAGCAGCATTATCATTTAATGAGATAATCTTGAATGTATTTTCGATATTAGTTTTTTTTTTTATATCAAAGCCAAGATCATTAGCCATTGTTGTGGCCGTTGCTGAACCACCTCCATTTCCAAATACGTATAGAGTATTTTTTTTTTTTCTTAAGTCTTCAAATTCTTTTTCAAGTTTATGTAAATTTTCAAGACTAATTTTACTAAAAATTTTATTTAAATTAATAAAATAGTTTTTTGCAAAATTTTTAAATTTTATTTTCATTGAATATATTTCCAAGACCTATCATTTTTATATATTTTGTATACCATATTCATTACATCTAAAGCCTGCTTGCTATTCCCAGTATGTACTTTAGAATTATTCATTATTATATCAGCAAATTCATCAATTTCTTGTTTCCATGAATTATCCTTCGAAAAAAAAATTTTTTTTTTTTTTTTATTTATCTTTGAAATTATGGTTATTGTTTCTTTGCCATAACTTTTTGATCCAGATAAAATACCATTAAGAATTATAGTTCCAAACGTTAATGAAATTTCCATGTTAAATTTATGTTGCCACTGTGTTGCTGTTGAATGTATTGATGCAATTACACCTTTTTGATTTTTCATAATACAAAATGCGTTATCTTCTACATCATACTTCCAAAAAGAATTTGAAATAAAACTTTTATAATATTTGAAATAACCTAGAAAATAATACAATATATCAAGCAAATGTATTCCTTGATCTAGTAAAATTCCACCACCAGCATATTTTTTTTTAGCTCTCCAATCACTTTTTTTAAATGTGATAATCTTACTTTTTCCATACACAGCTCTAACATTTATAACTTGTCCATAAATTTTGCTGGATATTAGATTTTTTGCAAGCTTTATGGAGTTATGGTATCTATGATTAAATCCATATTTTAACTTTACATTTTTAAATTTTTTTTCAACATTTATGACTTTTTTAATTTCTTTAGGATTTCTTCCAGGTGGTTTTTCACAAAAAACATGAATTTGCTTTTTTAAAAAATTCATTGTGACATTAGCAGCTAAATAATTTGGCAATGTTACAAAAACAGCATCTAAATTTTGTAATTCAAAAATATCATTATAATTTCTGTAATATAGAATTTTATTTTTTGTAAAATTTTTTTTAAATTTAATGTCACTTATTGCAATAATATTAAAATTTTTATTTTCTTCAATAAACTTCTTCCTTCTTTGACCAACCACACCCAAACCAATTATTGCAACATTTATTTTTTTCATTTTTTTAAACAATAATTTGCAAATATTATTTTTCTATATATAGTTTTAGTATGTTTTGATGGGGTACCTTCATATTTTATTTCAATAAATTTTTTAAATTTTTTAATCTTTTTATTTAAAAAATTTTCAACTTCTCTAGAATTAATTATATTATAAGGAATTTTAAAATTGTTGTATATCTTCTTCCTACTATCAAATTTCATCTTAAAATAAGACTTAGTTAGTTTTTCAATACTCTTATTGTCAGACTCTCTTAAGTCAAAAATAATATATCTTTTTGAAAAATTTGCATTTTCTATTAAAATTTTTTTCCAATCAAAATTTAAATGTAATAAGCCTAAAATTACTACTAGATCAAATTTTTTATTTTTTAATTTTTTTTTGTATTCATCTGTTGAGTAAAATTTTATACCAGGATTTAATAATTTGGCCTGTTTTAATAAATTTTTATTAAAATCAACACCAACATAATTAAGATTTTTAATTTTATTTTTCAAAATCTTATATAAACCACCTGTAGCACACCCAAAGTCTAGAACAGAAAGTCGATCATTAATAATTTTTTTAAATATAAATTTTTCCCCAGGATATAAATCTCTAAGTTTATTTCTTTTTTTTGAGAAAAATTGAATAGATGGTTTCAAGCCCCACATTTCAGATATATCTAGATTTTTCATTCTAGATATTTTTACTTTTCAAAGATTTATATCTTTTAAAAAGTTTGTCTCTTTTCATATATCTTTCAACTTTTTTTAAATCTTTAGGAACATCTACAGAAAATGAGTCTGTATAATTTTGTCTGGCAATATATTGTCCTCTTCCATTATCACACAGTCTGTTTGAGTCACATGACTCTATTAATTCAAGTTTCGACTCATTCAAAAAATAAAACTTTTTCAAATATTTCCATCTGAATCCAAATATTCCATAAATTCTTTTAGCTCCAATTTTTTTGTTAAAATTTCTAGCATAGGGCACTGGTGATCTAGAAGTATAAAGAACTTCATCATTTGTATCATGAATAATTTTAACAATATTTGGATCTTCAAATTGTTTTTTATCAATTATATCCATTGCAAGCACTGTACCCTGTACTTTTTTATTTTCTAAAAATGGCTTAATACAATTTTTAATCATTGAAGGTTTGAGCATGGGCTCATCTCCCTGAACACATATAATCAAATCATTATTATTTATTTTATTTTTACATTTTGATGCAGCTTCGAAAACTCTATCTAAACATCTTTTGTGTTTTTTAGAGGTAGCAATATAGGGAAATTTTTTTTCGTAAGAAAACTTTTTTATTTCATAATCACACCCTGTTATGAATAATCTTTCCCAATTATTATACAAATTGGCTCTCCTATAAACATGCTCTAACATTGGAATATTCAAAATTTTTTCTAATGGCTTACCATAATATCTAGATGAACCCATTCTCGCTGGAATAAAACCAAAAACCTTCATTTAATTACCTATATAGTTTTGAAATACTCTCATTTTTTTTTCCCAAAAAACTAGAATCAACAACTTTTTCAACGTTAATCTTCTTTGACACCTCACTTGATACATAGAATGAATTTAATAATTGGATTGTTTTATAACAATCCTTGAAAGTTACAGGAAATTTTTTTTTTCCAATGAGATCGTATGCTAAATCTCTATAAAAATCAAAATGTCCAAAACCGTAAGCATCAGGAATTTTTTGAGAATATTTATTTTTTTCTTTTGGATTAGGGCTAAATATTTCTAAGTCGTTAACTGCTAACCCTCCAATTTGTGCTAATCCCTTCGACCCCACAACCGAAATACTAGCTTCATAGTCATTTGGCCTTGCTGAAGTTGTAACTTCTAATGTTCCTACTGCTCCACTTTTAAATTCCATCACTGCTACTGCTGTATCTTCGACCTCAATTTTAGCTCCGTAAGTTCTCATTTTACAAGTAACATACTTTAACTCGCCAAAAATATATCTCAATATATCTATGTGATGTATTCCTTGATTGGTTAAAGCACCCCCATCATGTGAAAATGTTCCTCTCCATGGTGATAAATCATAATATCTTTGTGGTCTACACCATCTTACTCTAATATTTACAATATTTACATTTCCAATTTCTTTTAAAGTTACAGCTTTTTTAAGTCTTTGAACTGCTAAATTATATCGATTTTGAAATACAGGAAAAATTTTTTTATTCTTTTTTTGCGCTAATTTATAAATAGTTTTAACCTGTGAAGTTTTTAAAAATGTTGGTTTTTCAACTATTAAATTTACATTATAATTTTTCAATATATCTTTTGAATGTTCGTAATGCATTCCTGAAGGAGTAACTATAGCAACAACATCTAATTGCTCATTATTTAGCATTTCTTTATAATTTTGATATGAATTAATCTTATATTGTTTTGAATAAACTAATGTTTTTTCTAGGATGAGATCACAAATAGCTACAGCAACTATAAATTTATTATTTCTTAGAGCTTTCAAGTGATGACCCACAATTCTTCCGCTTCCAATAAAACCTAATCTAATTTTTTTATATTTCATTTTTAATTATATTTATTATTCTTAAGTAATTTTTTTTGTTTGTTAGAGAAAATCTTGAGAAACCCTCTAAACTTTTGTGACTTTCCTCTTCTCTAAAATAAAAGTTTTTTTTTAATTCTCTTATAATCTTTATTTTATTTTTACCTAAGTTTACATGAATAAAATTTGCTGGACCATAATGAACTTTTAATCCCAGTTGAGCCAGTTTTTTAATAAAAAACAATTTATCATTTCTCACTTTGTTTAACACTTTATTTATATTAAATTTTTGTCTCAAAATTTCAAACAAAAAGGATGCTGAATAATTTCCAAGTTCATACATACCTTTGATAGAGTGCAATTCATTTATGATGAATTTATTTGACAATATATATCCCAATCTTAAACCAGCTAAACCATAAGATTTACTAAAGCTTCTGACGATTATTAAGTTGTCAAACTTTTTAATTAAATTTACTGAAGTAATTTTGCTTAATGGATAATAAGCTTCATCAATTAAAACAAATGTATTTTGATTTTTTGATATCTTTAAAATTTTAACTATTTCTTTATCGCTAAAAGTTGTGCCTGTGGGGCTATTAGGATTGGCAAGACATAATAATTTAGGATTATTTTTTTTAATAACACTAATAATTGATGATATATCAAGATATGGACCATCCTCAGAGTATTTATAATCAATCTTGTAATATTTTCTTGAAAAAATTTTACTATATATCTCATACATTGCAAATGTTGGATTAATAATTAAGACTTTTTTATTTAATCCAAATATTTGAAAAATATATTTTATCCCATCATCAGAACCATTAGTGAAAAAAATTTGATCAGGTGGGAACTTTATTTTCTTTGAAAATAAATGATATAATTTAGATAAATCTGGATAAGTTGAATAATTATAACTATTTAATTTTTTTTGAATTTTAACAAATTTATTTAGAAAATATTGATTAATTAATTCATTTTTATCTATCCATGTTTTTTTTGGATTTCTGGCATTTGATTTTAACCAATTAGGTCTTTCCAGGCCTTTTATTAATTTACTTTTAATCATTTATATTTTTTAAGATTTCATCAGAAATTTTC
>Ga0181552_10001688_pt1 | contig 16676 bp, 17 predicted proteins | sample 011ome_18_FD_130583 | JGI IMG/M metagenome (GOLD analysis project Ga0181552, IMG submission 130583) | Coastal salt marsh microbial communities from the Groves Creek Marsh, Skidaway Island, Georgia - 011501BT metaG (megahit assembly) | ecosystem: Environmental > Aquatic > Marine > Intertidal...
GGAATAATTAGCAGGTATTAGTCTCACTATAGGTGTTTGATGCCTGTTGATCTGTGAGCCGTGCTGAACATTGTAGGGTTATAAGTCACAGTGGGTGGTGAGATGCGGTACGCTTTGCGCTATGATTCATGCCTGAAGCAGGCGTTTTGAATTAACAGATATAAAGCCCAACTATGCAAAATGATTTTGATGTAATTATTGTCGGTGGAGGACACGCAGGAACAGAAGCCGCATTGGCCTCGGCGCGCAAGGGTGCGCGCACCCTACTACTGACACAAAACATCGAGACCATCGGCCAGATGAGTTGTAATCCTGCCATTGGCGGCATTGGGAAAAGTCATTTGGTGCGTGAGATCGATGCCATGGGCGGCGTGATGGCACAGGCGGCCGATTTGGCCGGCATCCAGTTTAGAATTTTGAATCGGCGCAAAGGGCCCGCGGTGCGAGCCACACGCGCACAAACCGATCGCGCTTTATATCGTCAAGCGATTCGTCATACAGTGGAGAATCAAGAGCATTTAGTCATCTTCCAACAGGAGGTGGATGACCTAATAATGAATGGTGATCGTGTTGCCGGTGTGGTGACGCGTATGGGCTTGCATTTTAACGCGCGCGCGGTGGTGCTAACCGTGGGCACTTTCCTAGGCGGGCAAATTCATGTGGGGCCACAAACTTACACGGCCGGTCGTGCCGGTGATGCCGCCTCGATTCGATTGGCTGATCGTTTACGTGAATTAGATTTGCAAGTCGATCGATTAAAGACGGGCACCCCACCGCGCATCGATGGCAAGACTATTGATTATGCCAAGATGGAAGCGCAACCAGGCGATCAACCTTTACCCGTGATGTCATTTATGGGTCATGTAGATCAGCATCCACAGCAAGTGGATTGTCATATCACCTATACCAATGAACGCACCCATGAAGTGATTCGCAATGCATTACATCAGTCACCGATGTATAGCGGCGCCATTCAAGGCGTGGGGCCGCGGTACTGTCCATCGATAGAAGATAAGGTCACGCGCTTTGCCGATCGTGATCGCCATCAGGTGTTTATCGAGCCAGAAGGTTTGGGCACCCATGAAGTGTATCCTAATGGGATTTCAACCAGCCTGCCCTATGAGACGCAGTTGAATATGGTGCATAGCATTGCCGGCTTAGAGAATTGTCATATTACGCGTCCGGGTTATGCCATTGAGTATGATTATTTTAATCCGATGGGTTTGAACAACAGTCTTGAGACGAAAGCTATACGTGGTTTGTTTTTTGCCGGACAAATTAATGGCACTACCGGTTATGAGGAAGCGGCGGCGCAAGGATTGATTGCGGGATTAAATGCCGCATGTGCTGCACGCGATCAAGCCCCGATCAGTTTGCTTCGCGATCAAGCCTATATTGGCGTGATGATTGATGACTTAGTCACACGTGGCACCAACGAACCTTATCGTATGTTTACCAGCCGTGCTGAATATCGATTGGTATTGCGTGAGGATAATGCCGATTTGCGTCTGACACCATTGGCGCAGGAAATGGGCATAATTAGCGCCGAGCGTTGGCAGCGTTTTTGTTGGAAGAAAGACACGTTAGAAAAAGAACAAGCGCGTTTAGATAAAACGTTTGTGCAAACACGTGATGTGACAGCAGAACAGGCGCAGCGTTTATTTGGCAATGTATTGGAGCGTGAATACAGCATGACCAGTTTAATGCGTCGTCCAGAAACTAATTATCAATCGTTTGCGGAATTAGAACGCTTTGGGCCGTATGTGGAAGATCAAGAAGTCGTTGAACAATTAAATATTCAAGCCAAGTATGCGGGTTATATGCAAAGACAAAGCGATGAAATTGCTAAAGCCAAACGCCTGCAAGATACGGTGATTCCTGAGGGCTTTGATTACGCATCCGTGAAAGGACTGTCCAATGAAGTGCTGCAGAAATTGACTGCAGTACGCCCCACTACGGTCAGTCAAGCGTCGCGAATATCTGGCATGACGCCGGCGGCGGTGTCATTGTTGTTAGTGCATTTAAAAGGCCGTACTGGTGATCTTCGAGAAAACCAACCTCATAGTGAAAGTTCATCTTCTCGCAAACAGGCTTAGAGTTGATGGCGGCGCAGATAGCTCTTATTGAAGGCGTTGAACAACTCGGCTTGAGTTTGACGGATGGGCAGTTGCAACAATGTCAGGATTACATGGATTTAATTCAGAAATGGAATAAAGCGTATAATCTTGTTGGGACATCAGATACTCAGACCTTAATTACAAAACATCTTCTCGATAGTTTGGCCATTAGCCCCTACATACAGCAATCACCGGTATTGGATGTTGGCAGTGGTGCCGGCTTGCCGGGCATTCCCTTGGCAATTGCTCTGCCCCATGTCAGCTTCACTTTGTGTGATTCGAATGGCAAAAAAGCCCGCTTTATGCGTCAATCGGTCATCGAGTTGGGGCTGGAAAATGTCATGGTTGAACATGGGCGCATAGAGGCTTATTCGTCTCGCCAAACCGCCATGATTGTTATGTCGCGGGCATTCGCGCCTGCGCAAGAAGCGCTAGAGATACTGGCGGATGTATGCCACCCTGCCGGCCAAGTCATGATAATGTTAGGTTTGAAACCAAGCACACTGCCTCAGGCAGCGTCTATAAATTCTATTATCAATCATGAGGTCGTGGTTCCGGGGTTAGTATCACAGCGACACTTACTGGTGGCGAATAAATAATGACAAAAATAATCGCAGTCACGAATCAAAAAGGTGGGGTAGGAAAAACGACTACTTCGGTCAATCTTGCCGCGGCGTTAGCGGCCATGAAAAAGCGCGTGTTATTAGTTGATTTAGATCCTCAAGGTAATGCGACTATGGCGTCTAATGTCGATAAGCGTACGGTTGAAGACTCTATCGTGGATGTGTTGCTGGAACAAAAAACGATTCAAGTGTGCATCGTGCAGGGAGATGAGGTGGCCTATGCCGTGTTGCCCGCCAATGATCAGTTGACCAGTGCTGAGGTGGGTCTGTTAAGTATGGAGCAGCGCGAATTCAGATTGCGAGACGCATTGGCACAGATTAGCCAAGACTATGATTATATTTTTATTGACAGTCCACCGTCATTGAATATGCTCACGGTCAACGCACTCGTGGCGGCGGGCAGTGTGATTATTCCCACCCAATGTGAATATTATGCCTTGGAGGGTTTATCAGCATTACTGGGGACGATTGAGCGTATTCGCCAATCGGCCAATCCCCGCTTAAAAATTGAGGGGGTATTAAGAACGATGTTCGACCCTCGCAATAACCTGGCAAACGATGTATCGTCACAGCTGACAGCCCATTTTGGGGAAAGTGTTTATCGCACCATTATTCCTAGAAATGTTACTTTGGCCGAAGCGCCTAGTCATGGTCTACCGGTCATTGTTTATGATCAAAGTTCTCGAGGCGCACGCGCCTATTTGGCCTTGGCGGGTGAAATGTTACGACGCGAAGAAGCAACTCAATCAAGCACTCAATAATTATGGCGACTTCAAAAAAGCGGAAAGGATTAGGTAATTTAGGCGTTGATATTCTGTTGTCGACACCAGTAGAGACCGCCATGCCCACAGAAAAACCGGCTTCAGGCAGTGATTTAGCTTATCTAGCGATCGATTTGATCGATCGCAGTCCTTATCAGCCCAGACAGCATTTTTCAGAACAAGCACTGGAAGAACTCGCCGAATCGATTCGCAGCCAAGGCTTAATTCAGCCAATAGTGGTGAGAAAAACCCACAATCGTTATGAATTAATTGCTGGAGAAAGACGTTGGCGTGCCGCACAGCGCGCGCAATTACAAGAGATTCCGGCGGTTATTAAGGCGGTGGACGATCAAGCGGCAGCAGCCATGGCCTTGGTAGAAAACCTCCAGCGTGAAAACCTTAATCCTATTGAAGAAGCCTATGCCATGGCTAATTTGGTGGAACAGTTCCAATGGACGCATCAAGAAGTGGCCGATGCGATTGGTAAGGCGCGTGCCACCGTGAGCAATGCTTTGCGTTTGATTGAATGTCCCGCCGAAGTGCGCAATCTCATCAAACAAGGTCAGATCAGTATGGGGCATGCGCGAGCGCTATTGGCTCTGCCTGTTAACCAGCAGGGAAAAATCGCGGATATTGTCGTGTTGAAACAGTTATCGGTGCGAGAAACTGAACAACTAGTGAAGAAAACACTTCAAGATGAGCCGACTAAAGCACGCACTAATGCTAAGGATTCCAATATTCAGTCTTTGGAGAACAATCTCGCGGATCTCTTAGGCGCTGCAGTGAATATCAAGCATAGTGGCAACAATAAGGGCAAGATTGAGATTCAATACAATGATTTAGACGAGCTGGATGGCATACTGCGCCAATTTAAGCTCACACTTTAGGACAATTTTTAATCACATTAAATCTGCATTTTAATCACAATGGTTATTGAGATTTGATCAGTGAATGCTTATACTCCGCTGCGCAAACAAGAATCACTCAGGCTGCAGGCACAGATGCTAGCGCCCAGAGTGGTCAAAAAATTCAACTTTCATCGACAGTTGCTAAAACAGGTAGCGTTACTTGGCACTTAAAAATACGCTGATTAACCGCGTGTTAGCGGCGCAGGCTGTAACGACTTGCATAACGGCGTTAGCGTTTTTGAGCCAAGGCGCCATAGACGCGCTCTCAGTTTTGTTGGGTGGTTTGATTTGTCTGATACCAAATCTATACCTGGCGCGTAAGCTAACTGCTCATCGTTCAGCCGATGCAAATAAGTTGATGAGTACAATGTATGCGGCAGAGTTTGGCAAGATTTTCATAACGATGGCGCTATTTGCAGTGGTTTTTATCACTCAAAAATGGGTACAACCTCTGATTTTATTGGTTGGATTCGGTATCGCGCAGCTGGTGCATTGGTTAGTGCCACTGCTTGAATCCAATAACAATGAATCAAATAAGAGCAATGAATAGGGAATATTAAACACATGGCGAGCGAAGAGCTTACGGCTTCTGGCTACATTAAGCATCACCTGACTAACCTGACGTATGGGCAACACCCAGATGGTACTTGGGGTTTTGCACATAGTTCTCAGGAAGCAGCAGACATGGGCTTTATGGCGATACACGTCGACACTATGATGTGGTCCATTATTATTGGTTTCTTATTCATATTCTTTTTCGCCAAAGCAGGCAAATCAGCTACCGCAGGAGTGCCCAGCGGATTGCAGAATTTTGTTGAGATGGTGGTTGAGTTCATTGATGACAATGTAAAGAGTACCTTCAGCGCTAAAAATGCCATGGTCGCTCCGTTGGCACTTACGGTATTTGTTTGGGTGCTGGGGATGAATTTGATGGATTTGGTGCCCGTTGATTGGTTGCCAGTGTTAGCGCAGGTGGTGACCGGTGATCCACATGTTTATATGAAAGTGGTTCCGACCACGGATCCCAATGCAACCATGGGGATGTCGCTCACCATATTTTTCATGACGCTTTACTATAGTTTCAAGGTGAAGGGGATTGGCGGGTTTACAGCCGAACTGACCTTACAACCGTTCTCTGCCAAGTTTCCAGTTAATATTATCCTAATTCCTATAAATCTGTTCCTCGAAGGCGTTGCCTTATTGGCAAAGCCAGTATCACTCGGCTTGCGACTTTTCGGCAATCTGTATGCGGGTGAAATGATATTCATACTTATTGCTTTGATGTATGGAGGAGGCATGATGATTGCGGCTACTGGTGGATTGCTGCAGTTGGCATGGGCAATTTTTCACATTTTAGTAGTGGTGTTACAAGCCTTTATATTCATGGTGTTGTCAGTTGTATACCTTAATATGGCACATGAACATCACTAACAGAGAACAACTAACTAAATAATTAAATCTTACGGAGAATGAAGTTATGGAAATTTCAGAAGCATTGATATACGTTGCTGGTGGAATATTAATGGGATTAGGTGCTATGGGTGCCGCTATTGGTATTGGTAATTTAGGTGGCAAATATATGGAAGGTATTGCACGTCAGCCAGAGTTAATTCCAATGTTAAGAACGCAAATGTTTATTGTTCTAGGCCTAGTTGATGCTGTACCTATGATTGCTGTAGGTATCGCCTTCTACATGATTTTCGCCCTATAAATATACATCTGTATTAAATCAATTTATTGAGGTACTAAGGTGAATATTAATCTCACCCTCATCGGACAATCCATTACGTTTATGGTTTTCTTGTGGTTCTGCATGAAGTTTGTGTGGCCACCGATTACGTCTGCACTTACGACGCGCAAAAACAAAATCGCTGATGGTCTTGCGGCTGCAGAAAGAGGCACGCAATCTGCTAAACAAGCAGAGGTCAAAGTTCAAGAGCAACTCGCAGAAGCAAAAATGCGAGCTTCTGACATTATAAATGCTGCTCAAAAACGAGCGAACGAAATTGTTGATGAAGCGAAAGACACGGCTGTTCAAGAGAGTGATCGCATCAAAAACAATGCTCATGCAGAGATTGACAAAGAGATCAACAAAGCTAAAGAGCAACTTCGCGGTCAAGTTTCAGCACTCGCCATCGCTGGTGCAGAAAGAGTGCTTAAAAAAGAAATCAATGCTGATGTACATAAATCAGTATTGGATGATTTAGCTTCTCAAATATAGGATTTAAGAGTGTCTGAGTTAATTACAGCAGCACGACCATACGCACGCGCGGTTTTTGCCAGCGCAACAGAGCACAATAGCATGGATGGCTGGAACAACATGTTGAACTTCTGTAGCGCGCTTGCACAAGATACGAAGATGCAGCGAATGCTTGCTAACCCGGGCTTGAACCTGCAAGAAAAAGCAGGTTTGTTCAATGATGTATGCGGTGATCAGCTCAATGATCATGGTAGAAATTTCATCAAAACATTGGCAGAAAATGATCGCCTAGTGTTATTGCCCGAGATCAATCTATTGTTTCAAGAGTACCGTGCAAGATCAGAAGGTGTGATAGAGGCAGAATTGATCGCAGCACTTGAAGTGGGCGAATCACAACTCAAAGCTATCGAAGCTTCTCTGAGTGAACGACTTGGTAAAAAAGTGACATTAACAAGTCGCATTGATGAATCATTAATTGGCGGAGCAATTATTCAAGCTGGTGATATGGTTATCGATGGATCGATTCGTGGCCAGCTGGATAAACTAGCCAACACACTGGTTAATTAGATTAAAGATTAAATTATAGAGTTCAAGAGGAATTCATATGCAACTCAACCCTACTGAAATAACTGACCTAATCAAACAACGTATTGATAAGTTTGAAGCGACTTCCGAAGCGCGCACAGAGGGAACAGTCGTCGGTGTTACCGATGGTATTGTTCGTATCCATGGCCTTGCAGATGTGGTGTCCGGCGAAATGATTGAGTTTCCTGGAAATACCTACGGTATGGCACTTAACCTAGAGCGTGATTCAGTGGGTGCGGTAGTTCTTGGTGACTACAAGCACATCTCAGAAGGCGACAAAGTTAAATGTACTGGTAAGATTTTAGAAGTGCCTACTGGGCCTGAGTTACTTGGTCGAGTTGTCAATTCACTTGGCATGCCTATCGATGGTAAGGGTCCAATTGAATCTAAGATCAGTTCTCCAATCGAAAAGATTGCACCGGGTGTAATGGAGCGTAAGTCTGTTAGTCAGCCAGTTCAAACAGGTATTAAATCGATTGATGCCATGGTGCCAGTGGGTCGTGGTCAGCGTGAGTTGATTATTGGTGATCGCCAGACAGGTAAAACTGCAGTCGCAATTGACGCTATCATCAATCAGAAGAACACTGGCGTTAAGTGTATCTATGTGGCTGTCGGTCAAAAGAACTCATCTATTGCTAACGTAGTTCGTAAATTAGAAGAACATGATGCAATGGGCCACACTACAATCGTTGCCGCTGCTGCAGCTGAGTCGGCTGCGATGCAATACATCGCACCGTATTCTGGTTGCACGATGGGCGAATATTTCCGCGATCGTGGCGAAGATGCATTAATTATTTACGATGATCTATCCAAGCAAGCGGTAGCCTATCGACAAGTGTCGCTGCTACTTCGTCGTCCACCAGGTCGTGAAGCCTATCCTGGTGACGTTTTCTACTTACACTCAAGATTGCTTGAACGTGCTTCACGTGTAAACGAACAATACGTAGAAGAATTCACTAACGGTGAAGTCAAAGGCCAGACCGGTTCATTGACAGCATTACCTATCATTGAAACACAGGCGGGTGACGTATCAGCATTCGTACCAACTAACGTGATTTCAATTACTGATGGTCAGATCTTCCTTGAGTCAGATTTATTTAACTCAGGTTTCCGCCCAGCGATTAACGCGGGTCTATCAGTGTCACGTGTAGGTGGTGCAGCACAAACTAAAATCATTAAGAAGCTCGGTGGTGGTGTGCGTTTAGCACTAGCACAGTATCGTGAGTTGGCAGCATTCTCACAATTTGCTTCTGATCTTGATGAATCAACACGTAAGCAATTAGAGCGTGGTGAGCGAGTCATGGAGTTAACCAAGCAAAACCAGTATTCACCACTTTCAGTCGGTGAGATGGCGGTATCACTGTATGCCGTAGACAATGGTTATGTCGATGATATCGAAGTCAACAAAGTCGTGGCTTTTGAAGCAGCTCTACATGATTACCTACGTAGCAGTGAAAAAGAATTAATGGATGAAATTAATTCTACCGGCGCTTACAACGATGATATCGAAGCCGGTATCAAGAAAGCGATTGAAACATTCAAAGCTAACAACGTCTGGTAGGCATTATGTCTGGCGCTAAACAAATACGAACACAGATCGCGAGTATTAAAAATACTCAGAAGATTACTAAAGCCATGGAGATGGTAGCTGCGAGCAAGATGCGTAAAGCTCAAGATCGCATGAACGCGACTCGACCCTATGCAAGTAAGATCAGACAAGTGATTAATCACTTGGCTACAGCACACTCTGAATACAAGCATCCTTTTATGGTCGAAAGAGATACTGTTAAACGCGTAGGTTTTATCATTGTGTCTTCAGATCGTGGTCTTTGTGGTGGTTTAAACGTTAACCTGTTTAAAACCGCTATGAGAAAGATGCAAGAATATCAAAGTCAGAAAGTTGACATTGATGTCAGTGTTATTGGCGCTAAAGGTGTCGCGTTTTTTAAACGACTAAAAGATGTGAATACTGTTTCAAGTGCTAGTCACCTTGGTGACACGGTGGCATTAAATGACATCATAGGTTCTGTCAAAGTCATGTTAGATAACTACATTTCAGGAGATATTGATCGCTTGTATTTAGTTGAGAATGAGTTTGTCAACACCATGACGCAACAGCCAAAAGTATCAGCATTGTTACCATTGCCAAAAGAAGAAGAGACAGATCAGCGCCTACATCATTGGGATTACATTTACGAGCCTGATGCACAAGAAGTATTGGATACTTTACTGGTGCGTTATGTTGAATCAATTGTGTATAGCGGCGTGGTTGGAAACATTGCCTGTGAGATGGCAGCAAGAATGATTGCCATGAAGAGCGCATCAGATAATGCAGGAAGTTTGATTGACGATTTACAGCTGCAGTACAACAAAGCACGTCAAGCGTCTATCACCCAAGAGTTATCGGAGATCGTGGGCGGCGCGGCAGCAGTTTAAATCAAAAAAGTTTTATATAAAGTTGAAGTAACGAGGAATAAATATGAGTACTGGTCAAATTATTGAAGTCATCGGTGCGGTTGTTGATGTGGAGTTTCCCTCCAGTCAGGTCCCTAAAGTATATGACGCACTAAAGGTTGATGAGAAAGGCTTGACGCTTGAAGTACAACAGCAATTAGGCGATGGCATCGTTAGAACGATTGCTATGGGTGCATCAGAAGGACTGCAACGTGGGCTTCAGGTAAGTAACACAGGTAAACCAATTAATGTTCCGGTCGGACCTAAAACTCTGGGTCGTGTAATGGATGTATTGGGTAATTCAGTGGATAACAAAGGTGAAATTGGTAATGATTCAACCATGCCTATTCACCGTTTACCCCCATCATTTGAAGATCAAGCGGGTGGTAATGAGCTATTGACTACAGGCATTAAAGTTATTGACTTACTATGCCCATTCGCCAAAGGCGGAAAGATTGGCCTCTTTGGTGGTGCTGGTGTAGGTAAGACGGTTACCATGATGGAACTTATTAATAACATTGCAAAAGCTCACTCAGGTCTATCAGTATTCGCAGGCGTTGGCGAGCGTACTCGTGAAGGTAACGATTTCTATTACGAGATGGAAGAAGCCGGCGTATTGGATAAAGTAGCCATGGTGTATGGTCAAATGAATGAGCCACCAGGAAATAGACTGCGTGTTGCATTAACAGGTTTGACGATGGCGGAATACTTCCGTGACGAAGGTAAAGACGTATTGATGTTCATTGATAACATCTATCGTTACACACTGGCCGGAACAGAGGTATCAGCACTCTTAGGACGTATGCCATCAGCGGTAGGTTACCAACCTACTCTGGCAGAAGAAATGGGTGTGTTGCAGGAACGCATTACTTCTACTAACTCTGGATCAATTACTTCAATTCAGGCGGTATATGTGCCTGCTGATGACTTGACTGACCCATCACCAGCAACTACCTTCGCTCACTTAGACGCGACGGTAGTACTCTCACGTCAGGTAGCTGAGTTAGGTATTTACCCTGCGGTGGATCCATTGGATTCAACCAGTCGTCAATTAGATCCGTTGATTATTGGTCAGGAGCACTATGACACTGCACGAGATGTTCAAAATACATTGCAGCGTTATAAGGAACTTAAAGATATTATCGCTATTCTTGGTATGGATGAGTTATCAGAGGAAGACAAGCAAGTGGTAACACGTGCTCGTAAAATCCAAAGATTCTTGTCACAGCCATTTAGCGTCGCGGAAGTATTTACTGGCACACCAGGTGAATTAGTACCATTGAAAGAAACGATTGCTAGTTTTCGTGCCATCGTAGATGGTGAGTACGATCATCTACCTGAGCAAGCGTTTTACATGGTAGGTAATATCGAGCAAGTGCTTAAGAAAGCTGAAGAACTATAATTAATACACTATGGCAACAACCATGCAACTTGATATTGTAAGCGCAGAGTCAGAAATATTTTCTGGTGAAGTCACCGCGGTGATTGCTCCGGCGATCATGGGTGATGTCGGAATCTTTCCTAACCACACTCCACTGGTTACACAGCTTAAACCCGGTGAAATTAAGATTGAAGTGGAAGGGGAAGAAGATCAACACATTTATGTGTCAGGGGGTATGCTAGAAGTTCAGCCCGATATAGTGACAGTATTATCAGATACAGCGGTGCGAGCTGAAGACCTTGATGAAGCCAAAGCGCTAGAAGCTAGGCAAAAAGCTGAAGAAGCGTTAGCTGATAAGAGTGGACAAATCGATAGTGCGCGTGCCATGGCAGAATTGGCAGAAGCGAACGCACGTCTGCGTATGATTCAAAAAATACGCAAGGGTTAATTACTCAAGTTATCATAGAGAAATGTAAAACTGATAAGGCAGCTTTTTAGCTGCCTTTTTTTTCGCTTATTTTCTATTCAAAACCCAACAACTAGTCCAAAATAGACGATAATTGTTGTTTAATAGTCATATTCAAACGGATTAATTTCAATGTCATTGAATGTTGTGATTCTAGCCGCCGGACAAGGCACACGTATGCGTAGTGATTTGCCTAAGGTATTGCATCCTGTGGGCGGTATACCGATGCTGATGCATAGCCTACAGTGCGCACGTGAATTAAATCCCACACAAATCAATGTGGTCTATGGTTATGGTGGGGAGCAACTACAGTCAGTAGTCTGCGATGATGATATCGATTGGTGTCAGCAGAAAGAACAACTTGGTACTGCCCATGCTGTGCAACAATGCATAACAAATTTGCAAAAAAATAGTGAAAGCCAGACGTTAGTGCTTTATGCCGATGTGCCTCTGTTACAAGCCAGTACTTGCCAGTCTTTATTGGCGAGTGAAGCAGATTTAACCATCCTTACGAGCATCAATGAGCATCCAGCAGGCTATGGTCGGATTGTGCGCGATGATGATAATCGAATAAATAGTATCGTTGAAGACAAAGATGCGAGTCCCGCAATAAAAGCAATCACAGAAATTAACTCAGGGATAACTTGCGCCGACACACAATTATTAATTCACTGGTTAGCACAAATTAACAATGACAATAGTCAGCAAGAATACTATCTAACCGATATTGTTGAGTTAGCCGTACAGGGTGCTAAATCAGTCGTGGGGATAAAATGCGAGGATCATACAGAAATAATGGGTGTTAATGATCGCGTACAATTATCTCAGGTGGAAGCGTGTTATCAACAGCGTCAACGTCAGCAACTAATGTTGCAAGGAGTGACCTTGAAAGATCCCGACACCGTTTTTATTGAGGGATATGTTGAAGCAGCGAATGACATTGTGATTGAGCCATGTGTGACGTTACGGGGGAATGTCACATTAGAAGAACACGTCCATATAGGTATGAACAGTGTAATTATTGATGCTCATATTGGAAGAGCAACGGTGGTGCATGCGCATTCTCACATACAACAAGCCAGTATTGGACAAAGTTGTGAGATAGGCCCCTACGCGCGCTTAAGACCAGATACGGTGCTCGCAGATGAGGTAAAAATTGGAAATTTTGTTGAGATAAAGAAAACCCGTATAGATACGGGCTCGAAAATCAATCATTTAAGTTATTTGGGTGACGCACAAATTGGGCGTGAGACTAATATCGGTGCGGGAACCATTAGTTGTAATTATGATGGAGCCAACAAACATAAGACTATCATCGGTGATCATGTATTTATTGGTTCAGACACTCAATTAGTCGCGCCCGTAATAATCAATAACGGCGCGACGATAGGTGCTGGATCGACGATTACCAGTGAAGTTCCTGCTAATAAATTGACATTATCTCGAACTAAACAAATAACCATGGATCATTGGCAACGACCAAGCAAAAAAAATCAGAACGAAAGTAAGAGCTGATCTATGTGTGGAATTGTAGGGGCTGTTGCTAATCAAGATGTATCAGATTTGCTGATTGATGGACTGCGACGACTCGAGTACCGTGGTTATGACTCGGCAGGGATTGCCGTATGTGACAATCAATCAATAGAAAGAATTCGACGATGTGGAAAAGTCGAAGCACTTGCGCAACATGTGTTAAAACAACCCATGCATGGACATATTGGGATTGCTCACACACGTTGGGCCACTCATGGAGCGCCGTCTGAGAACAATGCTCATCCTCATATGTCAGTGCAACGATTAGCCATAGTTCACAATGGCATTATAGAAAATTATCAGACCCTTAAAGATCAGCAAACGCAAGCAGGCGTAGATTTTCAATCTGAAACAGACAGTGAAGTGATTGTTCATCAGATTATGCATTATTTATCGCAAGGGGAAAATTTGCACGCGGCTGTAACTAGCGCATGCCAAGACCTGACAGGTACATATGCACTTGCTGTGATCGATCAACAAGACCCTAGCCATATTTTTGCTGCCAGAAGTGGTAGCCCATTAATTATAGCTATTGGAGATGAAATCAATTTTGTGACTTCAGACATTAATGCTGTATTGAAACATACACAAGATTTCATTTATTTAGAGAATGGTGATATTGCTGATATAAGCGCTGATCAAATAAATATTTATGATAGCAATGGTGTAAAAGTAGAGCGTGCTACCAAACATAGTGATCAGTGTATTGCAGATGCTGATAAAGGCGACTTTCCACACTATATGTTGAAAGAAATCTATGAACAACCTCGTGCCGTCACCGATACGCTTGAGGGACGAATTTTCAATGGTCAGGTGTTTGATGAAATATTAGGAGCCTCAGCCAAGCCAATCTTGGATGCCACAAAAGCCATACAGATAATTGCTTGCGGCACTAGTTATCATGCCGCTTGTGTGGCCAAGCACTGGTTTGAGGAATTAGTGGGTGTACCATGTTACGTTGAGGTGGCGAGTGAATTTCGTTACCGCAAGCATATTGTGCAGTCTGGCACGTTATTTGTGACTATCTCTCAATCAGGTGAAACAGCGGATAGTTTGGCGGCTCTGATGCAAGCGAAGACTGAAGATTACGTGGGATCATTAGTGATATGTAATGTGCCAGAGAGTTCTTTAGTGCGTGAATCCGATCTTGTATTGATGACTCATGCAGGACCTGAAATAGGCGTTGCTTCTACCAAAGCGTTTACGACACAACTTGTTGCATTGATGTTGCTTGTTATTTTGATTGGGAAAAGACATCAATTAAGTGTGCAGACGCATGATGATCTGATAGTACAATTGTTAAACTTGCCTGCACGCATTAACAAGGTTTTTGAGTGTAATGAAGCTATCCAAACATTGGCATTACGTTATCAAAATAAACAGCATGCTTTATTTTTAGGGAGAGGGTCGCACTATCCTATAGCTATGGAAGGTGCACTGAAGTTAAAAGAAATTTCTTATGTGCATGCGGAAGCCTATGCAGCCGGTGAGTTAAAACATGGTCCCATAGCTTTGATTGATGAAAATATGCCGGTCATTACAGTGGCGCCTAATAATGAATTATTAAAAAAATTAAAAAGCAACATACAAGAAGTGCGCGCACGTGGTGGCGAGTTGCATGTATTTGCAGATGTTTCGAGTGGCTTTGATAATACTGAGCTCATGCAGTTGATAGAAATAGATGCACCAGAAAATGCGGTGGCGCCTATTATTTTCAACATACCCTTGCAGTTATTAGCCTACCATGTCGCGGTGCTTAAAGGCACGGATGTGGATCAACCGCGCAATTTGGCTAAATCAGTCACTGTGGAATAAATTGAGTTTCAATAAAAAGTGGTAACTAGTTTAGCGTTATAAAATTAGGGGAGTGTAAAAAGCTATTATTGAAAAATCATTTTGGCAATTTTTTCCGCGCTGTAAGGTGCCATGCATACACCATAACGATGGTGTCCACAGTTTAGGTAAAGCCCATTCACCTCCGGATGTGCTTCTACAATAGGTAGTTCACTCTCTGAATAAGGACGTAAGCCAGACCAATGGGCACTGACTTTTGCGTGTGCGAGCGCTGGGAGTAATTCAATTGAACGTTGAGTCAGTGTTTCTAAGGCTGTCTGTGTTGTGCTTTGATCAAAGCCAGTATCTTCCAGGGTGCTGCCCGCTAAAATTATGCCATTTTGACGAGGAATCAAATAGTGTCCATTCTTGTAAAGGATCTCTTCAAGTGTTATTTCGGGACAGTCAAAACTGATCATTTGGCCTTTGATGGGTCGAATTTCTGGCGCGTAAATATTTCCCTGTTGTTGTGATAAAGCGTTCGCCCATGCGCCTGTCGTCCAGATTAATTTGTCACAAGCAATGTAACCCTGTGAGGTATCTATCCCGATGAGGCGTTTGGCCTTTACATGGCATTTTTTAACTTGAGTATTTTCTAACAATTCAACGCCGGTCTGGAGGAGCTTCTTGCGTAATGCTTGGACTAATGCAGCTGGATTTAATTGAGCAATATCAGGAAGGTATAGACTACTGTCATCAGCATGAACATTTATATTATGTTGCTGACACCAGGCTTGGCCCGTTTTTAAATTGTTCACAGAGGCAAAAACACGCATCCCAGGGATGTGGAATTCGATATCTGCGTGCATGTCCTCACGTAAATGCAGTGCAAGACTAGCATATGTCTCGTTCACAACCGGGAGATATTCAAAGATTGTATCGGGGTAGTCCCATGGCAGCAGGGGCGATAATATACCCCCTGCAGCAGATGAACACTGTGCGCCTATTGCACCTTGATCAATAATAGTGATGGGCATGTCAGCAGCTTTTTTGGTCAATATATAAGCGCTATATAGACCAATAATCCCCCCACCTGCAATTAGAACCCTGGATGTGATATTTGATATATGCTCATTGTTCCGTTTGTACATGGCATGTAGGTGAAATAGTTATTTGCTGTAAATGATTGTAAAGATTATTATTGATTACATGTATTTAAGTACAGATTAAGTACATAATGCGGCCACTATAAAAATGATCAATTTGGGGATATATATGATCACAATAAGAGAATTTAATAAAGATATCGCGCCTAAAAAACTCAAGGATTTACGTACACCAGTAAAAGACCGTGCTAACTTGCTGATTGATGTCAGTGTTATGGCGCGTCAGATTGGTTATGGCATTAGTAAAAAAGTGTCACGCCATGGCGTGAACTACAATTTATGGCAAGTGTTGGTGACTTTGTGGAGTGAGCACGCGGTCACACCTGCGGCGGTGGCTCAACATCTTCAGGTAGAGCCTGCCACGATTAGTCGTTATTTGGATCAGTTAGAGTCACTCAACTATATTACCCGTGAGCGCAGTAAAACTGATCGACGAGTGGTGGATGTGGTGTTGACTAGTAAGGGTACTAAGGTGGTCAAAGTTGGCCTCAACGAACTTGATGAGTTAGTAAAAAGCCTTTAATAGCCCTGTCTTTACAGAATCTACGACGGTCATAATATGATACTGTCGTGAGATTCTTCGAGGGTCAATGATGCACTTGCCACAATCCATAGTGAGTGACAGTATATTGTTTTTTTAACATACTAAATTCGTATGATAAATTGATTTAGCAGCCGCTGGTGTGCTCAATATTTTTTATTACGTTTA
>Ga0181552_10001708_pt1 | contig 16583 bp, 13 predicted proteins | sample 011ome_18_FD_130583 | JGI IMG/M metagenome (GOLD analysis project Ga0181552, IMG submission 130583) | Coastal salt marsh microbial communities from the Groves Creek Marsh, Skidaway Island, Georgia - 011501BT metaG (megahit assembly) | ecosystem: Environmental > Aquatic > Marine > Intertidal...
AAATACATTTGTTTCCTTTATTAGAAGATATAAACAAAATCTTTATTGATGTTGGTTGTGGAATTGATGCTCTTGCAGGGGTTGTCTCACAGGATCGCCCTTATTTTTCTAGATGGACAAATTATCAATTTGAAAATATTTCTTTTGAAAATATTGATTTAATGGACCAAAATAATCCGATGAGATTTGCAAAAAAATACTCTACTGTATATATAAAAAAATAATAACAAATTAATAAAATGCATAATAATTTTTTTAACAAAACTAATAATCTTTCTTTGAATGCATTGAATTTTTTTTTTATTTTGTTACCTTTTAGTATTTTATTTGGCCCATTTTTAGCTGATTTCTCAATTTCTTTCTCTTGTATTCTTTTTTTAATCTATCTTCTATCAAATAACAAAATACATTATTTATTAAATAGATATTTTTTTATTTTTTTATTTTTTTGTTTTTACTTAATATTTATTTCAATTATTTCTGAAAAACCTTACTCTTCATTAGAGTCCTCATTGTTGTATTTTAGATTTGGACTTTTTGTTATTGCAATTAAATTTATAATTGAAATTAATTTTAATATACTAAAATATTTCACTATCAGTTTAATAGGAGCATTTGTTACTGCCTTAATATATGGTTTTATTTATTATATTGGTGATTTTAACAAAATATTATTTAATGCAACCTATTCAAGGATCCCACTTCCTTTTACAGATGAATTTATTTTAGGCAGTTATCTTGCAAGGTTATTTCCAATTTTTTTCTGTTTATATTTATTTTTTTTTAATTATAAAAAAAAATATATATTTTTTTTATCTATTATCACAATTTTAACTGATGTGTTAATTTACCTTTCAGGCGAAAGAACTGCATTTGCTTTAATTTCTCTTTCAATAATACTATTAATTATATCCTCGAAAAAATATCTAAAAATCAGAATTTTTACTTTATTTTTTTCAATATTAATTATTTTTTTTGTGACTATCCAAAGTACTACAGTAAAAGACAGAATGATTACACAAACAATTACTGGAATTTATAATCAGAATGACAATTCCTTAAATGTTAATAATAAAGTTTTAGAAAATAAAAATCCAATTGTTAATATAGATCCAATATCAGGTAGTGACAGTCTTAAAAATCATAATTTAAAAGCATTAGACAACTCAACGCATATTAAAAAAAAATTTAATTTTTTTAGTGATACACATACATCTCTTGCAAACTCGGCATTGCAAATATATTTTGATAATAATATAATAACTGGAATAGGACCAAAGTTATTTAGATTTTATTGTAAAAAAGAAAAATATTTAAGTGCATATGGAATTAATAGCTGCAGTACACACCCTCATCATACTTATATTCAGCTATTAGTTGAAACTGGTATTATTGGCATTTTAGCTATTCTTATTATTTTTATTTATGCTTGTTATATAATTGCAATCAATTCATATAAAGTACTTTTTAATAAGCATTCTAGTCTTCACCCAATACACATAGGCTCTTATATTGCTATTATCGTTACTTTATGTCCAATCGTACCCTCTGGAAGTTTTTTCAATAATTGGCTGAGTTCAATTTATTTTTTGCCATTAATTTTTTTAATAACTAAACTAGATAAAACAAATGATTAGAAATTTATTCTATAAAATAATTTTGAATCAATCTGTAAAGATATTATTTGCAAGTTTGCCAAAAAGAAGAAAAATTCAATTTTTGTTTTTGATTGTAATATTTATTATTCAGTCTTTAGCCGAATTACTAAGTATAGGTTCTGTAATTCCTTTTGTTACAGCAATTTCTAGGCCAAGTTATTTATTAGAAGAAATTCAAAAGTATAACTATCTTAAGAATAGCATTTTTTTACAAACTGAAAATCAATTAATAATTGTTTCATTTATTTTATTTTTATCTTTGATAGTACTTTCAGCCTCATTTAGATTATTAGCACTATATGCAAATTATAGAATTTGTATATTGTCTGGATATGAGATAAATTTATTAATATTTAAAAAAATATTAAATCAAAATATTTCCTTTTTTTATAAAAATGACTCTAGTCAATTGACGTCATTCATTACAAATAAAATAAACATGTGCGCATCATGTTTAATGCATTATTTTAGTATTATAAACAATATCATTTTAATCTCTATTGTTTTTATTGCTCTAATAATAGTTAATCCAACTTTCACTTTATTAGTTTTTTTATTTTTTTTAATTAATTATTTTTTAGTAGTATTTTTTTTTAGAAATAGAGTAAAAAGAAATAGTTATAATTTAGCAAAACTAGAAACTGCTATTATTAAATTATTAAGGGAAGCTCTTCAGAACATTAAAATTATGATTATTCATAAGCTTCAAAATTATTATTTTGATCTGTTTTCTGATATGAAACTCAAAAGGGAAAAGAGTTTTATCTCAAATTTATCTATCGCCTCACTGCCAAAAATTTTTATGGAAACAACCGCAATTATTTTAATCAGCAGTATTGCGTTTTTTATTATTTATTATGAAAAAAGTAATTTTATTTCTTTGCTGCCTTTTTTTGCCATAATAGCTCTCACTGGGCAAAAACTACTACCTATTTTCCAGCAATTATATTTCTCTTATTCAGCATTATTGTCTGACTCAGTATCAGTAAAGGAAGTTACTGAGTTTTATACTAATAAAGAAAATCAAATTCAAAAAAATGAAAACTTTGAAATTTTAACTTTCAACAACTCAATCTCTTTCAACAATGTTTGTTTTGATTATGGTCATCATAAATTTTCTATAAATAATATTAGTGTTACCTTTAAAAAAGGTCAAAAGATTGGTGTCGTTGGTAAAAGTGGAAGCGGAAAATCGACTTTTATAGATTTGCTTATGGGATTAATCCAACCAAATAAAGGAAATATTAAAATTGATAATTCATTTTTAGATTTAAAAAATATTCCCAAATGGCATTCTTTAATTGGACATATTCCTCAATCAACTTTTTTAAATAATGAGACGATTTATGAAAATATAGCTTATGGTTTTAAAAAAGATCAAATAAATTTAAATTTAGTTAACAAAATTATTAAAAAACTAAATTTAGAAGATTTGATAAGCAAAATGGATAGTGGATACAATACGAAGGTCGGTGAAAAGGGAAGTAATATTTCTGGCGGTCAAAGACAAAAAATTGCTTTTGCTCGCTCTTTTTACAGAGATTTTGAAGTTTTAATAATTGATGAAGGAACTAGCTCGATGGACAACTTATCTGAAGAAGCTATCTTTAAAGAGCTGTATAAGTTAACTGATAAAACAATTTTTATAGTTTCACATAGATTGGCATTTCTTAAAAGCTGTGATCAGATAATAGAATTTGATAATGGGAAAATTAAAAATGTAGGTTCTTATTCTCAACTACTAAAAGAAAGTGAAAGTTTTAGAGATTTAGCAAAAAATACAAAGTAAATTGTGATTAAATTTTGCTTTTAATTAAATTTATTAAATTTTTTACAGATATTTTATATGTCATATTTTCTAAAACCCATTCACGAGGTTTATAGTTTTTGTATTTTTCAATTCCTGAATTTAATTTATTTTTAAAATCATTTAAATTATCAAAGAAATCACCACAAGATGAGTCTAGGTATGGGCAGCAAGAACTTTCAATATCATAACCACTAATATTTGTTTTTTTGTTATTCCAAATTAATGTTGGAGTATTGCATGACCAAGCTTCAGCTGTTGCTAGGCCTTGAGACTCTTGGTTAACAAAATATATAAGAAATAATGATTTATTCAAAATATTTTTGAACTCTTTATTATTATACTTGTTATATTTGATTAATTTTATTTCGTAATTATAATCATTTGCTGCTTTTATATATTCATCTATATTTATTATTGGGCCATTACTTTCTTTAATGTAAAATGTAATATAATTTCTTCGCAATCTAGAATCTGTCCAATATTTATGATCAACACCACTATACCACTCACTTATTCTGTTTTTAAGGCTAGGCTGAAGATTTGAATAAAAGTTAGATACCCATTTGCTTGGAGTAATAACAAGATCAATTAATTCATGTGATAAAATACTATTGTGATCATTTGGAGTAATAACTAGATTTGGTCCAGCGACTATAAAGCTTATTTTATTATTTTTTTTTTGCTCAATACAAAATCTTAAGTTTTCAATACCACTATTTACAACTGCAATCTTACTAAATTTAAAGTCATTTTTGTAAAATTTATAATCTATTCCAAGTTCTTTAGATCCGATATCTAGACATTCTACAACTACAATATGTCCAGAATATTTTATTAGTTTAAAAAAATTGGTTAAATCATAATAATATTTTCTTAAAAAGAAAAATTTAAGATATCCAAATGTAAATAGTAATAACCTTAAAAAACTTTTTTTTCTATTGTTTACATAAAATGTAATTTTCATATTAAAAATGTAATATATTAATTTTTAATAAAATAATATCAATTTAAGTAATGATATCTATTAAAATTTTAGAACTTAATTTATCAGTTAAATTTTGTTTAACCCATTCTCTTGTATTGTATTTATGATAATTTTTTTCATAAAATAATATTTTTTCCATAAAGTCATTTAAGTTTTTAAATTTAAATCCAGTATTTTTACTTAAATAGGGTGAGGTATCACAAACGATTTTCTTTAATTTGTAATTTAACAAATTATTATTATGTATTAAACTTGGAACTCCAACAGACCAGCTTTCTAACATAGCAATGCTTTGTGACTCAGATATTGAAAAAAAAATACAATATTTAGAATTTTGTAATACTTTTAAATAATTTTTATTATTATAATAACCGTAATAAATGATTTTAAATTTAATTTTTTTATTATTTAAAAAATTAATATAATTTTTAATTTTCTTAAGTGTAAATGGTTTTTTGATGTAAATTAGAACGTATTCCAGGGTTTTTTTTTGAAGTGGCTTCCAATAATTTATGTCGACACCAGCTGGCCACTCTTTTAATTTATCACAAATAGTTGGTAAATCTTTTGCGTAACTATCTGACACCCATTTAGATGGTGTTATAATTGTATTAATTTCTTTACTATTAAATATATCCCCGATATCACTTGGTAGAATACAGATATTTGGACCTGCTATTAAGTAATCTATGATTTTTCTTTTTTTTAAGTTTATAGCCATCAGTAACTCGTCATAACCTGACAATACTATTAATTTTCTATGATAATTTTTTGTCAATTTCGGGTTAATATTAAAAACTATATTGTTTTCTTTTAGTCCATTAATTAAACTTTTTGTTACATCAACATGCCCAGAAAACTTTAATATTTGAATAAATCTATTAATATCAAGGTAAAGTTTTTGAGTAAAAAAAATAAAAATATATTTAATTAAATTCCTGATAAGAGTTTTGATATTTTTATTTTTTTTGTGTGTTAAAATTGTAATCATAATTTTAGCATGCTATTAATTCATATATCAAATAATATAGCTTATTAAAACTTAATATAATTATATGACTCAAAAAAAAATATCAGTAATAATGAGTTACTTGAATTCTGAAAAGTTTATTAAAGATTCAATAGATAGTATTTTAAATCAAACTTATACTAATATTGAGCTAATTTTATTAAACGATGGCTCTTCTGATAAAAGTCAAGAAATTGTTGATAATTATAAAGATAAAAGAATTATAAAATTAAATAACAAATCAAATTTAGGTGTGGCTAATTCATTTAATACAATGATTAATTACGCAAGTGGAGACTATATTGCATTTATGGACTCTGATGATATCTCTAAAATAAATAGACTTGAAGAGCAATATAATTTTATAAAAGAAAATAATTTGGATATGTGTGGATCAAACGCAAGGCAATTTGGAAAAGGTAAAGAAAAAAATATCAATATTTATGAAAAACTAAATGATATTAAAACATTAATGATAATTGGTAATCCAATTATAAATTCGACTGTAATGATTAAGTCAAAAATTTTAAAAAAATTTAAATGTAACCCAAATTTTATTTCATGGGATTTTGAGTTGCACTCGAGAATAATTTTATCTGGATATAAATTCAAAAATTTAAATAAAATATTATTATTTTCCAGGAGTCATGATAATCAAGACTCTATTTTAAATTTTAAAAAAGGAATACAAGACTCGTATGAGATTAGTAAAAAATATTTTTATGAACAAAAAGATATAATGTTTTTTGAAAAACACCTATTAAAAGTTAACTTTGGCTACAAAGAGAAAGTTAATTTAGATGAATACAAAAAATCAATTATTGCTTTTAGGAAAATTTTACAGTTAAGGAATAATAATTTAACAATTTTAAATTTATTTAACAAAAATTTAGTTTTTAAAATTTTTCCTATTAATCTTTTTATTTTTATAAAAGTTATAAAAATTATAAAAAAATATGAAATTAGCTTAGAGTACAAGCATAAATTTTTATTATTATTTAGGGCTTTATTAAAAATTGACTCAAAAAATTTTTTGATTAATTTTTTTATAAAAATATTTTATGTTAAAAATTATTTTTTCAAAAAATAATGCGTAAATTATTATTCATAGATACTTCCTATAACTTTAGTGAAATTACAAAAAGAAATTCCTTAAACGTAATACTGTCAAGAGATTTAAATTCATATTTTAATAAAGTTATTAGCGTACATCCTGTTGCAAACTTAACTAACAAAAGGCTTTTTTTAGATACTAGTTATTATAAAAAAAATATAATTAACCAAAATCATATTTTTTATGAATTTAGTTCGGGAAAAAAAAATAAAATTGTAATTTTTGAATATATTTCTTTTTTATTATCTCAAATAAAAATGATTTTTTTTTTAATTCAAATAATCAAAAAAGAAAAAATTAATTATATAAAATGTGGAGATATTAATTATTCAGGTATAATTGCTTTAATATTATCTAAAATTACAAGAGTGAGTTTTTACGCGAGGGTTGGATCAAACAATAATAAGATTAGAGATGAAATAAAAAAACCTTTACAGCCCAAATTTTTTAAAAAAATTTTTATAGAAAAGTATTTTGAAAATTTAATTCTTAAGAATTGTAAGCATGTTTTTCCAGCAAACAATGATAATGCTAATTTTGTAAAATCTTATTTAGATAACCATAATAATATAACAGTTATAAGGTACGGCTACTTAATAAATGACTGTCATTTTGTTGAGAGGAAAATAAGAAAATTAACTGATAATCTGTTAATTGGATTTAAAAATAATCAAAATTTAATCGTCTCATGTATTTCAAGATTTGAAGAAGTTAAAAAAGTTGATCATGTGATAAGTGTATTTTCTGAGTTATTTAAACATAATCAGAAAACTATATTAGTTTTAGTAGGTGATGGTTCTCTAAAAAAACACTATCAGGATATGGTTCATGATTTTAAAATATCTGATTATGTTTATTTTATGGGTGATAAAAATCAAGATTGGATTGCTGAATTATTATCTATTACTAATTTAGTTTTATCTCCTCATACTGGTAGAGCTTTGTGTGAAGCTGCTTTAGCAGGGTGTAATATTGTTGGTTATGATATTGATTGGCAATCAGAAATAATAACTCATAAACTTAGTGGTTTTCTAGCAAATTATGGTAACAAGGAAAAGTTAATATATTATGCTAAAGAAATCTTAACCAATCAATCAAAATATGAAAATTTTGCTGTTAATATAAGAAAAAAAGCTCTAATGATTTTAGATAAGAATAAGAATATTGCTGATGAGGTCAATGTTTTTAATAACGAAAATAGTTAGTATTATAGTGCAAAATGAATAAAAGCTTATACTTTGAGGATCTTTTCAATTTTATAAAATTTGTAATTTTCAATAAATTTATTTTTATATTCTCAATACTTTTTTTTTCTTTTTTTAGCATGTTTGGTTATTATTATAACTACACAAAGTACGCAGATAGTATTTACAATGTTGACTCGGTTGAAATTTCAAAACAGAAAAATGTTAATCACTTAAGAAATGAAGATCTTGTTGATAGATATAAGTTTGACCCTTTTAAACGATTTACTAAAGATGAGTTTAATTTTGATTATTTCTATGGCACATTAAGTGAAGTTCTTATAACTCACTTTAATGATGCTCAAATTTCTTATGAGTTAATAAAAAAAAATCATGATCAAATAATATTTGAGTTTTATAATTATGATAACTTTGAAAATTTAATTAATGAAGAAATTATTTTAAATTACTATAAAATAGCAATAAATAAATTTATTCAAAAAATAGAAAAAGAAATAGAAGTTCTATATGAAGATAGAGTCAGGCATATCTACAATTATATTTTAGATGTAAAACATTCATTCAGAAATCAATTTAATTTTAATGAAACTCTCTATATATATAATAGACTTGGAGCTAGATACTTGTTAAATGAATTATGCAGATTGGATCATGCCAAAGATAAAAACGTTGGAGTTAATCAAAATGATATTTGTAATGTAGTATTTTCAACTGCTTCTTTATTATCTGACATTAATAAGTTTTTAGAAGGCTCTAAGTTTAGCTCAACACAGAGGCCTTTGGACATCCAAATAAAGAAATTGAGTAAAAAACAAACATGCAGAATATCTAATGTAAATGTTCGTTATGATGATATTCTTTATGAATACGTGATTTCTGATTTGAGTTGTCCGTGGGGAATATTTCCAGATAAGATAGTGTTTGAGCCAGTAAAAAAATATTTGAATAATATTAAAAAATCTAATCCTCCTATAATAAAGTTTTCTCAGTTTGAGAGAAATGAATTTGATAAGCCTAATTTTATTCCTTATTTATTATCAACTATTGTTTTTGGTTTTTTCTTTGGTTTAATTATTGCTTTTTTATTAAGTTTCAAAAAAATACTTAAATGAAGATAGTATTAAATCTCACATGTATTAATAACAATCCTTCTGGAGCAAGAAATAGAATAAAATTTCTTTATTATTACTTAATAAAAAATAATCCTGATTATAAATTTTATATTTTAGAACCAAAAGATTCAAATATCCAGAGCTTATTCAATGGCTGTAAAAATATTGAATTTATTAAAACTAAATGCCTAAGTTATAATAGTATTCAACGTTTTTTGTTAGGCAGACTAACTATTCCTAACATAATAGAAAAAATTCAACCAGACATTTATGAGCAATTTCATTTACCTTTGATTGAATTAAAAAATGTTAAAATTATTTGTACAATCCATGACATAAGGTACTCTTCACATTTAAAACAGTTTGTTAGACCAAGATTTATTTCCAACTTCTTTTTAAAAAAAGCACTTCAAAAATCGCATAAAATTATTACTGTTTCAAAATCTCTTCAAAAAGATATAAAAAAATTTACTAAGTTTAATAATATTGAATATGCGTATAATGTTCTAGATCAAAGAATTTTATTAGATAAAGGTAAAAATAAAAAAAATTTTAATATAAATGAAGATTTTATATTATCCGTAGGTGTTATTGAAGATAGGAAAAATTATGATACGTTACTTAAATCTGCTTATTTAATTAAAAATATTCATCCAAATATAAAATTCTATATTGTTGGATCTAAAACAAAGTATGCACAAAAACTATATAAAAAAATGAAATTAATGAATTTAGAAAATAATATTTTTTTTTTACATAATGTTAATGATGATGAATTAAGTGCTCTTTATCAAAGAACAAAACTATTTCTATTTCCTTCAAAATATGAGGGTTTTGGAATACCGGTATTAGAAGCTATAAGTTATCAATGTAAAATCCTATTAAGCGATATAGAGGTTTTTAAGGAATTAACTGATAACAAAGTCTCATACTTTGAAAAAGATTCTTGTGAAGATTTAACATATCATATTTTGAATGTTTTAAATAAAAGCAGATCTATAAAAGAAAATTATGAATTAGATAAAAAAGTATTAGAAAATTATACACCAAAAAAAATTACCAATAAAATAATAAAACTTTATGAATCATGTGTGGCATAGTTGGTTTCATAACCACTAAATCAATGAACTCTGAAAGCATTGTTAAGTCAATGTCAGATTCAATCGAGCATCGAGGACCAGATAGTTATGGTTATTTTGCGGATAGCAATTACGGTGTTTACCTAGGTTTTAGAAGATTATCTATAATAGATTTATCAGATAATGGTTCACAGCCAATTAAATCATTTGATGATAGATTTGTTATGATTTTTAATGGTGAAATATATAATTTTAAACTTTTAAAAAAAATTGTTAGTGAAAGAAGCGGTCAAATTATAAATTACAAAAGTCACTCTGATAGTGAAGTTTTAGTTAATTCTTTCGCAATTTTAGGTATAGTGGAAACCTTAGAGAAAATTAACGGTCAATTCGCAATATGTTTATGGGATAAAAAATTAAAAAAATTTTATTTAATTAGGGATAGATTTGGTGAAAAACCTCTATACTACGGATTTATAAATAACTCTTTTATTTTTGCATCTGAATTAAAAGCTATTAAAAAATTTCCTAATTTTAATAAACAAATATCTAGGCAATCACTAAATTTATACTTAAAACATTTAAATGTCCCAGACAATTTATCAATATACAAAGATGTATATAAATTACTACCTTCTGAAGTAATTGAGCTAAATTTAAATAATAATAAAATATCCTTAAATGAGAATTTAAAAAAATATAAATTTTGGAATTTAGTTGATGACTGTCAAAAATTATCTGATCAAAGAATAAATGATAAAAAAAATTATTTAAATTTAACTGAGAATACTCTAAGAAATTCTATAGAAGAGCAATCATATGCTGATGTTCCAATAGGTTCTTTTTTATCAGGCGGCATTGATTCAACTCTTATAACGGCTTTGTACCAAACACAGTCTAATAAAAAAATTAACACATTCACTGTTGGTTTTGAGAATCAAAAATTTGATGAGTCAATTTATGCAGATAATATTGCAAAAAAATTACATACAAATCATACAAAAATTTTTTTAAAAGAAGGTGATGCCCTAGAAATAATTAATAAATTACCTGAAATATATTGTGAACCTTTTGCTGATTCCTCACAAATTCCAACCTTCCTTTTGTGTAGAGAAGTTAAAAAATTTACTACTGTAGCGTTAAGCGGCGATGGAGGGGATGAATTATTTGGAGGTTATAATAGGTATATTTGGATTAAAAAAATTTGGTCTATAATATCATTTTTTCCTAAGAAAATTAGATATTTCTTAAGCTTAGTGATAGAGAGAATAAGTGAGGAAAATTTTGATTTTTTGTTCTACATATTAAAAAAAATAACTTTTAATTTAATAAATATTTCTTTTGCGGGTCAAAAAATTCACAGATTGTCATACAGATTAAAACACACTAATACTATTGATGAACTCTATAATTTAATAACTACTGAATGGATGGATCAGGAAAAATTATTAATAGATTTCGAGGATAATTATAAAAATGATAATATAAATTTAGATTTCTTTAATTCATTTGAAGATAAGATGATGGTAAGAGATACATTAAATTATTTACCAAATGATATTTTAGTCAAAACAGATCGTGCTTCAATGAGAAATAGCCTTGAGTTAAGATCTCCTTTTTTGAACAAAGAACTTTTTCTTTTATCAAGAAAGATTCCTTTATCTTTTAAAATAAAACATAACGAAGGTAAGATTATTTTAAAGGAAATATTATATAATTACGTACCTAAAGAACTTATTGATAGGCCTAAACAGGGATTTTCTGTTCCAATTGATATTTGGTTAAATTCATCTTTAAGAGACTGGGCTGAAGATTTGCTATCAGACAAATCTTTAAAAAGTCATGATTTTTTTGAAATTAAAACGATTAGAAAAAAGTGGAATGAGCATAAAAATTTAAAAAGAAATTGGGGACAGTCACTTTGGACTATTTTAATGTTTCAACAATGGTACTTAAGCAATCATTAATAAATGATAAAAAATATTTATTTAGTTTTTATTTCCGGGTTTATTTTAAGAATATTTATATCAATAATGATTAATACTTACCCAGAATATTTTTACTCTGTTGCATCAAATGATGCTATAGGATTTAGTATTAAGGCATCTGTACTGCTTGAAAATTTAAGTATGGAAAGTATAATTGCTACATTAAAATGGAATCTTTATCCTCTGTTGTTGACATTCGTTTACTATTTAACTTTTCCTAATATTTACATTGGGTCTTTATTCACAATTATAATATGGTCAATTTCATTTTTTGTAATTTTTGATACATTAAAAATTTTAAAACTATCAAATAGTAGTAAAACTTTTGCTTTAATTTTTTATTCTTTCTTCCCTAGTTTAGTTATATTTTCTTCTGTAACTTTGAGAGATGTATTTATTTTATTATTTTTAAATTTAATTTTTAATCTAATTTTAAGATTTTACTTTAAAAAGTATTTTATTTTTTTATTGCTTATTATTCTCTCAGCTTTATTTATTTATTTAATGCATGAAAATTTTTTAATTCTTTTTTTTCTAACTCTTCCACTTTTCTATACAATAGTTTTTTTTATTATAAACATATATAATAATAGAGTTAAACCAATTTATTTTTTTTTCGTTTTATTTAGTTTAGTTATTTTTTTTAATATTGATTTTTTAATTAATTTATCAAGTATTTATGAAAGATTTAATGATTTTCAATTAGGTGCTTTGGCTCATAAAGGTAAGGCTAGTTATATTGATACAATTTTTTACATTAGAAATATATATGATCTAATTTATTATTTAATTTTTTCTTTTTATAAGTATATTTTGTCTCCTTTCATATTTGATTTGAATAAAATAAGAATTATTGATTTTGTTGTAATTTTAGAAAATTTAATGAGATTTATGATTGTATTTTTAATTTTATTTAACCTTAGATATCTAAAAAATAAAGATAAATTTTTTACTACTTTATTTATAATTATTTTTTTTACAATAGAATTATGTTGGTCCGTTGGAACATTCAATTGGGGAACTGCTATCAGGCATCATGTTTGCTCTATAGGTGTATTAACTATTTTACTAGCTTATTTATATGATATTATTAGGAAAAAAAATGAAGAATATTCTTGATAACAATAAAATAACAATTGATGTAATCATACCTTTATTTTACCCTAACAATTCAATTAAAATTTTAATTTTTTCCCTCTTATCTCAATCTTATAAAATAAATAAAATAATAATTATTAATTCAGGTGCAACAAATAAAATAAATAACTTTTTGCATTTTGTAGTTGAGAAAAATGATAATATTATAATGAGAAAGTTTAATAAACTTAATCCAGGTGAGGCAAGAAATATTGGTATTAACTTAAGCAATGCTAAATATCTTGCTTTTTTTGATGTAAATACATTTCTCGAGCTTGATTGGATAGAAAAAAATCTTATTACAATTAACTCTCTTCCAGATAAAGTATTATACGGCCAAAGAATTACATTGGCTAATACATTTGTAAAAAATATAAATAAATGGAGCACTTATGGAGAGGCTCCTTACATGGCCCTTACTGGCACTTTAATTGAAGCTAGTTTTTTAAAAAAAAATAAATTATTTTTTAAATCTCCTAGGGCCGGAGAGGATATAGAGTGGATCGCAAGAACCAATAAATTTAATTTATATAGACCTAAATATTCTACTCAGATTTACTATAATGGTATCTTTGATAGTTTTTTAAAAACGATGAAAAAATGGTTTAATTATTCTTTTGCGTACGCAAATATTAAAAAAGATATAAATCATCAGAAGAAATTATTTTTTTTAACTTCGTTATATTTAATTTTTTGTTCTTATTTTTTAATAAAAATAAACATTTATCTTTTAATATTTTTTATAATGTTAAATTTATTATTCTATTTTATCTACTTTTCGATAATTAGGCCTTTGAAAAAAAAAGTAAAATTTTCAATGCTATTTCCATTTAATTGGTTATTAGTGGGTATGTATAGATTTTGTTTGGACTTGGCAAAATTTCCCGGCCTATTATATGGTCAGTTAAAAATTTTTTTTAGAAAAGATTAATATATGAATAAAAAATATAAAATTTCCGTAATTGGTCTAGGTTATGTCGGGTTACAAGTGGCATTAGCTTTTTCAAAAAAATTTTTAACAATTGGTTATGATATAAATCAATATAGAATAAATGATCTTTCTAATAATATTGATAAAACTGAGGAAGTTAAAACATCAGAAATTAACCAATCTAAAATTATATTTACCAATAATATTGTAGATTTAAAAAATAATAATTTTCATATTGTTGCTGTACCTACACCTATAAATTCAAAAAAAGAACCTGACTTGGAAATTATAAAAAATGCTACAAGGAGCCTATCTAAAATTATAAAGAAAGGAGATATAATTGTTTATGAATCAACAGTGTATCCTGGTTTGACTGAGGAAATTTGTATACCTATATTAGAAAAATACTCGAAATTAATAAATAATAAGGATTTTTATATTGGTTATTCTCCAGAAAGAATTAATCCTGGTGACAGAAATAATACTTACGAAAAAATTAATAAGATTGTTTCTGCGCAGAACAAAAAAATTTTAAATATAATACAAAAGGTTTATCAATTATCTACTTCTGGTAAGATAATAAAAGTAAGTAGTATTAAAGTTGCTGAAGCTGCAAAAGTGATAGAAAATACGCAAAGAGATATAAATGTCGCTTTAATAAATGAATTTTCTCAAATTTTTAATAAAATGAATATTGATACATACGAAGTTTTATCAGCTGCATCTACTAAGTGGAATTTTCTTAATTTTAAACCGGGTTTAGTCGGTGGCCATTGTATTGGTGTCGACCCTTATTATCTAACTTATAAAGCAAAAAAAATAGGCATTAATCCAAAGTTAATTTTATCAGGAAGAAATACTAACGATAATATGTCAAAATATATTTATAAAAAAATAATTTCTAATTTTAACAAAAAAAAGAAGTTAACAATCAATATATTAGGAATTACTTTTAAAGAAAATTGTTCGGATATAAGAAATTCAAAAGTATTGGATTTAATAAATTTTTTTAATAAAAAAAATCACTTCATAAATTTATTTGATCCTTACATTAATGAAGTTAAAGTTAGTGGAAAAAATTTTATTATAAATAAGCATCTTAATCAATTTAAAAACGCTGATATAATATTAATAGCCGTCATACATAACGAGTATTTAAAACTTTCTAAGAATTTTTTCACAAAAAAAATTAATTCAAATGGTGTGATATTTGATGTTAAAGGTAAATTTTCAAAGTTAAAAAATACTAATAATAATTATAAATATCTTTCTCTTTAATGAGTAGGAAAAAAATTATTTTTTTTATAAATTCACTTTCGTTTTTTATATCACATCGAATAAATATTGCTGAAAAAGTTTTTGAAAATAATATTGAAGTAATCATAGTTGCAAAAAAAGATCTTCAAACTATACCTTCTGAAATAAAAAAATTTAAATTTATTGATATAAATATCAGAGATCCTAATTTTTTTACTGAAATCAAAAATATTCAACTTATTAAGAAAATTATTCAAGAGCATAAACCTAGTTTTTGTCATTTTATAACTGTAAAATCAATTTTCTACGCAGCCATTATCAAAAAATCTTTACAAAATACTAATGTGGTTTTATCATTTTCTGGAATAGGGTCCATTGCATCAAATAAAAAAATACTTTCTTTTTTTTCTAAAATAATTTTTTTTTCTTTATTAAAAAAACTTTTGTTATTAAAAAATATTAGATTAATTTTTCAAAATTATGATGATCAAAAATTGATAATGAATTATTATAACTTCCCTAATCATAAATCCTACATTATTCATGGCTCTGGTGTTGATTTAGAAGAATTTTCTTTCAAAAAAATTATCATCAAAGAAAATCTTAATTTTCTATTTGCGTCTAGGTTGCTCTTAGATAAGGGTCTTTTAGAGTTTATTAAAGCTTCTCAAAAAATTTTAGATAATGGTTTTAATGCAACTTTCACAATTATTGGAGAATTAGATAAATCTAATCCTTCTAAAATTAATTTAAAAGAAATTCATAAATGGATTGACGATAAAAATAAATTTTTTTATGCTTATCGAAAAGATGTAAAAAAATTTATTGAATACTCAGATGTTGTAGTTTTACCATCTTACAGAGAGGGCTTCCCAAAAATATTAATTGAAGCATCTGCTGTTGGCAGAGCAATTTTAACAACTAGAGTACCTGGATGTAAAGATTGTGTAAATGAAAATGTTAATGGCATACTTGTAAATCCTAAAGATTACCTGTCTTTATATGAGGGTATGAATAAAATACTTAATAATAAAGATAATCTTGAACGAATGAGCTACCATAGTAGAAAAATTGCTGAAAAAAAGTATGATATTAACAGCGTTAATAAAAAACATATCATGATTTATAATTCCTTTTAATGAATATCTTTATAACTGGATCTAGTGGATTTATTGGAAAAAATTTGGTTAATTTTTTAATTAACTATAATGAATCAATTAAAAATATTTATGTTTTATCAAGGTATCAAAGAAATATAAGCAAACATAATAAAAATAATAAAATTAAAATTATAAATA
>Ga0181552_10001709_pt1 | contig 16578 bp, 18 predicted proteins | sample 011ome_18_FD_130583 | JGI IMG/M metagenome (GOLD analysis project Ga0181552, IMG submission 130583) | Coastal salt marsh microbial communities from the Groves Creek Marsh, Skidaway Island, Georgia - 011501BT metaG (megahit assembly) | ecosystem: Environmental > Aquatic > Marine > Intertidal...
ACTTATTTGAAACTTATGATGCCGATAGCATAGCTGCAGACACCTATTGGTATCATCGGTATATCCTAGACTTTTGTTCGATTCTTATTTATGCTCAAGATCAACCTAGTGAATCGTACAACAACTACCTCTCTATTTTGAATACTGAATTAAATTTAGAAGCTACTACCATTGAACTTAGTAAAGAAAAAGCAGTAGCATTCACCTCGAAGTTCAAAACAAAACTCGATTCTTTAAAAGCTTCAAATACCATCAATCGATTTCAAGCAAAAATAACTAGTTTGGCAGAGCGTTTAATTAAACGGAATTCCAAGCGTATCTTGACGGAACTTAGTAATTCAAAGGAATTAGTGGTATTACTCACCTACTCTACCCATCGAGAGCTGAATCCCGAGGAACAAAAAAAAGTACAACAATACGCCTTAGATATTGCAAAGAGCATTCCTTCTATAGCTATATTTATGTTGCCTGGAGGAGCTTTATTACTCCCTATATTTATTAGACTTATTCCAAAATTATTACCATCTGCCTTCGATGAGAATAGAATTGACTAAGTCTTTTGGTATCTTTGCCCTATGAGTGAACAAGTTCGTATTAATAAATACCTCAGTGAACTAGGATATTGTTCTCGTAGAGCTGCAGATAAGCTCATCGAGCAAAAACGAGTGACCATCAATGGAAAGGTACCAGAAATGGGTGCCAAAATTACTAAAGGTGATCGTGTGGAAGTAGATGGTCAGGAGGTAAATAATAACAATGAAGAAGCGGTTTATATCGCTTTTAACAAGCCTATTGGTATTGTTTGTACCACAGATACTAGGGTAGAAAAAAACAATATCATCGATTACATTAATTACCCAAAACGTATTTTTCCTATTGGACGTTTAGATAAACCGAGTGAAGGACTAATATTATTGACCTCTGATGGTGATATAGTTAATAAAATTTTAAGAGCAAGAAACCATCATGAAAAAGAATATGTGGTAAGCGTCAATAAAAAAATACAAGATGATTTCGTAACAAGAATGTCCAATGGAATTCCAATCTTAGGACAAATCACTCGAAAATGTAAGGTGGTACGAATAGATGAGTATCAATTTAAAATCATTCTTACGCAAGGATTAAATAGACAAATCCGAAGAATGTGTGAATACCTTGGTTATAAAGTGACTAAACTAAAAAGAGTACGAATTATGAACATCCCTTTAGATGTTCCTATAGGAAAATGGAGGTATCTAACCGACCAAGAACTTTATGAAATAAACTCCTTAGTTAGTCAGTCTTCTAAAACGCATAAAAATTAAGACAACCAAGCTTTCATCATCCATACGGTCTTTTCTTGTTCTGATATAAAATCACTCATCATACTTACAGTACCTTCATCAGAAGCTTACGCTGCTCATTGAAGAATGGAACGTTTAATAGGAATTAATTCCTTAAGTGAATTTATAATCAGTGTAATAGCAGCTTTGTCCTCCTTTACATTAGTGCTACAGGAATTTTAGCAACATTGATATAATCTTGATGGGTGTGCAAAGGCGTATGCTCTAAGGTTAAAATACGTTGAGCAATTAAATCAATTTTCAAATTTGAATCAGTATAAAGCTCCACAAATTTAAGATGTAAATCAAAAAATGAACGACCTTAGATGTTCCAATGTATTCCTCTAAGATTTTGATAATACATTTGAAAATTAGCCAACAATTCATTTAACGATGTACAGAATTGAGCTGACTTTTCAATTGATAATCCAATACCATTAGATTTCACAGGAGGGGTCTTAAAGGAGTTAAACTTACACTATAAATTTACACTATTTTATCGTAAATTTAAATAAGATTTATTTATATAATTTATATCTTTATAGCTCTAATCAATGGGATATGACTATAACACAATTAAAGTATTTACTTTCTGTTGCAGAGCACAGAAATTTTACTCAAGCAGCAGAACATTGTTTTGTAACTCAACCTACCTTGAGTATGCAAATACAAAAATTAGAAGATGAATTAGACCTGCAAATTTTTGATCGTTCCAAAAAACCTATTGAAGTTACCCGGGTAGGTGCACTAATTTTAGAGCAGGCAAAGCATATTGTAGATGAGGCTTCCAGAATCAATGATATTGTTGATCAACAGAAAGGATTTATTGGTGGTGACTTCACCTTAGGTATTATTCCTACAGTTATGCCAACGTTACTTCCTTTATTTTTAAAAACATTTAATAAAAAGTACCCTAAGGTGCATCTCATTATAAAAGAGGAAAACACCCAGACTATTATTAAACACCTAAACGAAGGCAAACTAGATGCTGCTATTGCTGCAACTCCTCTGGAAGATGAACATTTAGTGGAGCGCCCTTTATATTACGAACCATTTGTAGCTTATCTTAATCACGATAACAGCCTCCTCCATAAAAAAGAAATCACTGCAGAAGATTTAGATGATCAGCATATTCTTTTACTTAAAGATGGTCACTGTTTTAGAGATGGCATCCTCAACCTTTGTGGTGGACTAAAGATGAATAATTCAGGATTTTATATAGAATCAGGAAGCTTTGAAACGCTGATCAATCTTGTCGATGAAGGATTAGGAATGACCTTACTCCCCTATCTTAATGGCAGAAACCTTTTCTTAGAAAAGAAAAATCAACTTAGGAATTTTAAAAAACCTACACCCGCACGTGAAATCTCATTAATCTATCATAAAAATGAACTTAAACTTCAAATTAGTGAAGCCTTGAGAGATGTCATTTCATCAGTTATAAGGGGTGAAATTGCCTTTAATGATGTCAATATTATAAGTCCTTTAAAAAAATAATATGTTTAGAAAATTACTAGTTATTCTTCTGATTGGATTAGCTATTTCTTGTCATCCCAAATTAAATCCAATACAGCAACAGATCCAATCAGATATCAATCGTTCGGAAGTCTTTAAAAATAATTTCACCGGCTTAGTTGTTTACGATCCAGTCACTAAAGATACCCTAGTAAATATTAATGGATCTAAGTATTTCACTCCCGCAAGTAATACAAAAATAATTACCCTTTATACCGCTTTAACGCTGATTCCAAAACAGATAGAGGCCCTAAAATACACGACTAAAAACGATAGCCTTTTTATTAAAGGAACCGGTGATCCAAGTTTTTTTCATCCATTTTTTAAAGACAGTACCCTCTACTTTTTTCTAAAAGACAAATCGACTATCACGCTAGTAAAAGGACAGTTAGACGATGACCACTACGGTCCTGGATGGGCTTGGGAAGATTATGATGCTGCGTTTTCAGCAGAACGATCTGCCCTACCTATATACGGTAATGTATTAGAAGTAATTCATACAAACGGAGTAACACAGTTTACCCCTGATTATTTCATCAACAGAAGTCAGATGACGGCATTTTCAATGCCAAGAAAAAGAGCAAATTTCACTAATGAGTTTTATATTCCCTTACGTGAAAACGACACTATTCAGGTCCCTTTTATTCAATCAGACACCCTTACTTCACGACTATTATCGCTAGCCTTAAACAAAGAAGTAAGATTGATGCCCCCTCAAAATGATGTAGTATTCGATCAAAAACTTTATGGTATGTCACGGGATAGTTTACTCAAGCAAATGATGGTGGTTAGTGATAATTTTATTGCAGAACAGCTACTGCTCAACGCCTCAAGCACACAACTTAACCGTTTAAACTCCCGCGATATTAGACGATTTGTTCTTGATTCTCTCTTAAGTGATCTTCAACAAAAACCAAGGTGGGTCGATGGCTCAGGCTTGTCGAGGTATAACCTTTTTAGTCCTATTTCAATAGTTCAAGTCCTTGAAAAGATTCAACAAAACAGCGAGCATTATTTAGAGTTTTTTCCTATTGGGGGAGAAACAGGAACTTTAGAGCATTGGTTTAATGGAACTGATCAACCTTATATATATGCAAAAACAGGAAGTTTAGGTAATAATTTTAACCTCAGTGGTTTTTTGATCACTTCCAGTGGAAAAACTCTGATCTTCAGTTTTATGAATAATCATTACACCCAACCCAGCTCCGTGGTAAAAAAAGAAATGGGCGTCGTTCTTAGACGAATAAGAGATGACTATTAGAAGCGATTATCACCATCAATCAAATCACCTAATCCACCAAGGATACTCCCTTCACCTTTATGCTTCCCACCCATTTGAGGTGCCGAAGCCCAAACTCTGGATGCTAGACGACTAAAGGGTAACGACTGTACATATACTATTCCGGGACCTGTAAGGTGAGCAAAAAATAATCCTTCACCTCCAAATAAGGTATTTTTAATTCCTCCTACAAATTCAACATCGTAGTTCACCTCTTGTGAAAAACCAACTAAACAACCCGTATCAACTTTTAGGGTTTCACCTGTCGCTAATTCCTTTTTAGCAAGGGTTCCTCCAGCATGAACAAATGCCAAACCATCACCCTCAAGCTTTTGCATTATAAATCCTTCTCCTCCAAAAAATCCGCGACCTAATTTTTTTGAAAACTCAATCCCAACAGAAACACCCTTTGCCGCACATAAAAATGCATCCTTTTGACAGATGAATTTCCCATTTAATTCTGAAAGATCTATAGGAATAATCTTACCAGGATAGGGTGCTGCAAAACTTACCCGCTTTTTTCCAATCCCTTGATTTAAAAAGACCGTCATAAATAAACTTTCACCGGTTAGGAGACGTTTTCCAGCAGAAAACAATTTACCCATAACACCCTCATTTTGTTTAGAACCATCTCCAAAAATAGTTTCCATACTGATGGAATCATCCATCATCATAAAAGAGCCCGATTCAGCAACTACTGCATCAGAAGGATCTAATTCAATTTCTACAAACTGCATCTCTTCCCCTTGGATGCTATAATCTATTTCATGTGCATTCATGCCTTTAATTTTATGGTCCATTCAAATTCAAAATGAGAAACAATAGCTCCATTCTGATCAATACCAGTAGCGCTCAAACTAAACTTTTGACCTTCTCCAGATTGAATGGTATCAGCTATGGCTTGATCTATACGTGCTCCTTGATTACAATTAAAACGAATCATACCTGTTGCTTTCTTGGAAAAAGTAGCTTTATTTTGAGCTACTAACATTGAAATGGCATGGTTAGATGATCTAATCTTTTCCATAACCAAGACACCGGTACTAAATTCTGCTGCCATTCCTTGACATGCCCAAAACATAGATTTGAATGGATTCTTATTAAACCAATTCAATCGTATGCTTACCTCTGCTTGATTCTGATCTAAAGCCTTCAAACGTACCCCACTCCACCAAGCAGCAGGTAATTTGAAAAACATAAACCTATTATAGTGTTTTGGTTTCATTTCAATTGTTTAGCTATAAAATTAGTTATTGTAATCCTGTAATCTTACAATTTTAATCCGTTAAAATGTTAAAATTGCGTTAATATGTAGTACTATGTATTACATATTACTATCCTTTATACATATATTTGCATAAGAAAGTACTATATACATTAAATATTCTAGTATATGAACATAGAAAATACAAAGGCACAAATGAGAAAAGGAGTACTTGAATTCTGCATACTCTCCATATTGGATGGACAGGATAAATATACTTCAGAAATCCTAGAAGCGCTTAAGGAGGCTAAACTTCTTGTTGTTGAAGGTACCATCTATCCCCTGCTTACACGACTTAAAAACACAGGTCTTTTAGATTATCGATGGGAAGAATCTACTTCAGGACCTCCAAGAAAATACTACTCCCTTACTGACAAGGGAAGAGAGTTTACCAAGGAACTCGATCAAACTTGGAATGAATTAAAAAATGCTGTTCAAAAAGTTACCAAAAAATAAGATCATGAATAAGACTATTACCATCAACCTAGCCGGAATTGTATTCCATATCGACGAAGAAGCTTTTTATAAACTTCAATCTTATTTAGAGGCTGTAAAAAAATCATTAAAAGGAACTCAAGGTAGGGAAGATATCATTGCAGATATTGAAGCTAGAATCGCTGAACTCTTTTCTGAACGTGTACAAGAGAAAGAAGTAGTTATTTTAGAAGATGTTGATTACATCATTGCTACCCTTGGTCAGCCCAATGATTATAAAGTTGATGATGAGATCTTTGAAGAGGAATCAAGCGGTTTCAAAAAAACAGTAACAACAAAACGGCTTTATAGAGATACAGATGATAAAATTATAGGTGGTATTTGTTCGGGTATTGGACATTACCTCGCCATTGATCCGTTATGGATCCGATTAATATTCATCATTTTATTTTTTGGAGGAGTTCCAATTATCGCATATTTAATTCTTTGGATTATAGTTCCTGAAGCAGCTTCAACTGCTCAAAAACTTGAAATGAAAGGAGAACCTGCTACCCTTAATACTATTGAAAAGAAGGTGAAAGAGGGGTTTGAAAATGTTAAAAAAAAAGTAGACAAATTAGATTTAGACGAAACTGGTAAAAAAGTACGAGAAAAAGGCTCTTCATTTTTTGGAATGATCAGTAGTATTATTAGCAGTATTTTTCATGTACTTGGAAAGCTCATTACTGGAATCTTTTCGATTGTAGGAAAACTTATTGGAGTTATATTGATTTTAGTATCTTTTGCTGTAATTATAGCTATTTTTATCTCATTTATTACCTTTTCATTTATTGATGTTAACTTTGGATCTGATATCGCTCCAATCTTTTTATCTAATGCGGTAATTAACACCCCTGTATGGATCAATTCCATACTGTTACTCTTAGCTGTTGGTATTCCGTTTTTTATGTTGTTATACTTAGGACTTAAAATTCTTGTAAATAACATCAAACCAATGCCTGGAGTTGTTAAACTTAGTCTTTTAGGAGCATGGTTATTATCCATCTTTGCATTGATTTTTATCAGTATTGATCAATTTGCATCTCAATCCATTAAAGTTTATGAGGAGCCTACGGTAAAAGAAATTCAACTTCAAGATCAAGACACCCTATATGTCAGTATGAAAAGCTCAAAACACTATGATCGTATTGATCCCATTTTTAGTATGAATCATATCAGTGGTTCCTATGATGAGTCTGGTGATCAGGTGTTATTTTCAAAACATATTCGTTTTAATATTCAAACATCCACTAGTGAAAAAGGGCGTATCGAGGTAAGTAGAGGGGCTACTGGAACTAATTATAAGAATGCACTAGATCGTGCTCGTGAGATAAACTATCATTTTACAAGTAAGGCTCATACACTAACGCTAAACAATTATTTTACCGCCCCAACAAGCAGTAAACTTAGAGAACAACAAGTAGAAATTACCATTTATATTCCTAAACATACCGTGGTGCAATTAGATCGTACTACAGGAGATTACATCTCTTATGAAATTGAAAATGATCAAGACTTTTATCGAAAAAATATGGCTGATCACCTATGGGAGATGGGTGAAAAAGACCTATTAATTTGTTTGGATTGTATGGAATAGTAATTAAAAGTAAAACTGTAAAAGAGTTGAATCATTCAACTCTTTTTTTGTTTATATTTATTCTTCATCTAAAGAAATGGAATTAAAACTCTTTGAATACCAACTGGAGCTCAAGCATACCTTTACGATTGCTAGAGAGTCAATAACTACTCAAGACAGCTTAATTGTAGAATTAGCTCTAAATGGTCATAAGGGTTATGGTGAAGCGACTTCTAATCCCTACTACAACATAAGTGTGGATGGTATGAAAGCTGAAATTGAAGCTATTACAACTGATTTGGAGGCGTATCCATTTGAACATCCAGAAGAATTTAATCAATGGTTAGACTCGTTTCACCTTAGCAGTTTTGCTCGGTGTGCCCTAGATTTAGCAGCGTATGATCTTTGGGGAAAGCTGCATCAAAAACCGCTTTATGAACTTTGGGGCGCCTCTATAGCAGCTATTCCAACTTCAAATTTTACCATTGGAATCGATACTTTGGAGATAATGAAAGCTAAAATCAAAGAGCAACCATGGCCTATTTATAAAATTAAACTAGGTACCGATAAAGATGTTGATCTAATTAAGGCTCTTCGAGAAGAAACCAATGCTGTATTTAGGGTTGATGCTAATTGTGCATGGAGTGCAAAGCAGTGTATTGATTACTCCTATGAACTTAAAGAATTAGGAGTTGAGTTTATTGAACAACCGTTAAAAGCTGATGATTGGGAGGGAATGAAACTAGTCAAAAAACAGGCGCTACTTCCCGTTATCGCAGATGAAAGCTGCATCGTTGAAACCGATGTACTTCAATGTGCACCTTATTTTGATGGTATCAATATTAAACTCACCAAATGCGGTGGTATCACTCCTGCTCGAAGAATGATAACCCAAGCTAAATCACTTGGATTAAAAGTAATGATAGGGTGCATGACGGAATCTACGGTAGGTATTTCTGCTATAGCACAACTACTTCCTTATTTAGATTATGTAGACATGGATGGTGCGCTACTTTTAGCAAAGGATATTGCAACAGGAGTCCATATAGATAAAAACGCACAAGTAACCTTTCCACAATTAGGAGGGTCTGGTATAGAATTATTGTAGGTATGAAAAAGCTTAATCGAAGTATTAGTACCAAAATAAAACACAAAGGTGAACTCTACACATATTTTGGAGGAACCAATTACCTTGGTCTTTATCATCACTTTAGATTTAAACGAAAAATGCTCAAAGGAGTACTCAAATATGGAGTTCATTTTGGAGCATCAAGGAAATCAAATGTCAGCTTAGACATTTATGCTAAAGCAGAACGTAAACTTGCTATTCTCACAAAATCTCAAGCAGCACTTACAGTTTCTTCAGGTTATTTAGCAGGTCAACTTATTGCTTCCCAATTCCATAATAAAAACCATAAGTGTTTTTATGCACCACATACACATCCAGCTTTGGAGCGTCAAAAATATAATTCTTATGAAAGTTATGAAGATTTAATTCAGGAAATCAGTAGGTATAGTGAGAAAAAACCTGAGAAAACCATGGTTGTTTTCTTTGATACTATTGATTTCTTTGGGCATAACTATCCTGACTATACGTGGCTAAAAAAATTACCCCTTTCTCAATGTATCATTGTCGCTGATGACTCTCATGGCATTGGTATTACAGAACAAGGAGGAGGATCTTATCACCTATTAGAAAAATTAAATCCTAAAGAACTCATTGTGTGTTGTTCACTTGGAAAAGGTTTTGGTATTGGTGCTGGTGCGCTATTAAGCAGTAAAAAAAGAATTAATAAATTAAAAGAAACCTCTTTTTTTGGAGGTGCCTCACCTGCTAGTCCAGGGCAACTATATGCCTTTTATAAATCCTTTGATATCTATGAAAAGCAGTATAAAAAACTCCATAGTAACATCAAGCACTTTTTAAACAATGTAAGGCACCTGGATCGATTTAATTTTCATCCTAATCACCCTACTTTTGAATTTCAAGATGACCAACTTTGTGAGTTGTTAGAGTCTCAACATATACTGTTGACCAAATTTAATTATCCCTCTAATAAAGATGCAATGAGGTATAGAATCGTCATTACTGCTAGACATAAAAAAATGGATATTGAACAGCTCTGTGAACTCATCAATACCCATTTTGAAAATCAAAAATAGCTTTTCGCTAGTTATTCATTCGATGCTAAATAACGTTCAGCATCTAAAGCTGCCATACATCCTGTACCAGCTGCTGTTACTGCTTGACGGTATTCCTTATCTTGAACATCTCCAGCAGCAAAAACCCCTGGCTTATTGGTTTTAGTAGATTTACCTTTGGTTATTAAATACCCGGTTTCATCCATTTCCAATTGCCCTTTAAATATGCCAGTATTTGGGGTATGACCGATGGCTACAAATAAACCTGTTACAGCGATTTCTTCTTTTTCACCTGTTACATTATTAACGATTCTAAGTCCATCTACTACCTGCTGTCCTAATACTTCCTCAACTTCAGTGTTGTATTTGATTTCAATATTTTTAATACTTTTTACACGATGTTGCATCGCTTTTGAAGCACGCATTTCATCTCGACGAACAAGCATGGTCACTTTATTACATATATTAGCTAAATAGGAAGCTTCTTCTGCTGCAGTATCTCCAGCTCCTACAATTGCTACATCTTGTCCTCTGTAGAAAAATCCATCACACACGGCACAAGCAGATACTCCACCTCCTTTTAAGCGTTCTTCACTTTCCAACCCTAAATAACGAGCTGTTGCTCCAGTACTAATAATAACCGCCTCAGCTTCAATTTCCGTTTTATTATCTACGATAGCTTTATGAATTCCACCAACTTGATCTGAAAATTCAATAGCAGTAATCATGCCTATACGTACATCGGTACCAAAGCGTTCTGCTTGTTGTTGTAATTGAACCATCATAGTAGGCCCATCAATCCCTTCTGGGTATCCTGGAAAATTATCTACTTCTGTTGTTGTTGTCAATTGACCTCCTGGTTCCATTCCAGTATACATTACTGGTTTTAAATCTGCTCTGGAAGCATAAATTGCAGCCGTATAGCCCGCAGGTCCTGATCCTATAATTAGTGTTTTAATTCGTTCTACTGAATCTGACATAGTTGTTATAATTTAATTCTTAATATGATTGATAATCATTACCATTCGTGTCAAAAATAAATCTTTATCACACGAAATACATCAAAAAGTTATCAATAGTTATTACACTCCTATTAACGTAATCAATAGTACCAAACTAACTACGACACGCATCCTTAGATTCCGATTCCTTAACCCCTAGTTTTTTAAGAATAGTCTCCATTAAGCACCTGCATTTTACTTAAGGGAAGTACCTCTTGAGCAAAAGAGATAACTGAAAATAGTAGGGTTCCAAATAGAACTGTTTTTTTTATTGATTTAAATGTAATTAAGCTACAAAAGTAACTGTACTCATTTTTCAAGAGCGTAACCTATGTCACATAAAAATCAAAAACTATAAAAACAAAAAGGGCAGTACCCGAAAGCACTACCCTTTTCCAATCAACCAAAACAAATTATACTTTTTCGCCTTTCAACATTTTGTTCCAATATAAATAAGGAAGCATAAATTTTTTCAACATCCACAATCTCCAATGCTCCTTAGCAGAATTAAAGATGAGCATCTGCTTTAATTTTGGATCAGGAGTAAACTTATTATTGTAATCGAATTCAGCTAATACCATTTTACCATAACCCGTTACTAAAGGACAAGAAGAATAGCCATTGTAGGAAGCATCCAATTCTTTTTGTGCATTCATTAATCTGGAAATATTTTCAACAACTACAGGAACCTGTTTACGAATAGCCGCACCTGTTTTTGCAGTCGGTAATGCCGCTACGTCTCCAATACCAAACACATTTTCATACGTGTTATGTTGTAAACTATTAATATTGACATCTAACCAACCCGCTGCATTTACTAACTTTGAATCTCTAACAAACTTAGGAGCTGCTTGTGGTGGAGCTAAATGCAACATATCAAATGGAATTTGAATAACGGTATCACCAGAGATTTTTTCTCCTATTTCAGTTTCTGTTTTCATAACACAGTCATCTCCCTCAGGAGCAACATATTTAAAATATGCGATTTGTTTTTCTGCATCTATTTTAAATGGAGCATAAAAAGTTTTAAAATGAACATTATATTGTTGTAAGACTTTATCCAGGGTATTTTTAACCTCAGGGACTCCAAAAATGACCGATCCAGGTGTCGCGAAAATTACTTTTGTTTTATCTGCAAGTCCATGCTTTTTAAAATAGTGAGCTGCTAAGTACATTATTTTTTGAGGGGCACCTCCACACTTGATTGGTGTAGTAGGCTGAGTAAAAAGTGCATTACCACCTTTAAAATTCTTAAGAACATTCCAAGTATGAACAGGATCTGTATAATTACTACAAACCACCCCTTTATCCAATGCTTCAGGTAATCCTTCGATAAGTTCAGGAGCCATCACAAGACCCGGAGCAACTACTAAATATTCATAGGAGATATCACCATTTTCTTTAGTACTGACCGTGTTTTGCTCTGGATTAAATCCAGTAGCAAAATCTTTTATCCAATCTACACCAGCAGGCATAACACTTGCCATGGTTCGTTTAGTCTTAGCTAGATCATACGTACCTGCACCTACTAATGTCCAAGCTGGTTGATACCAATGGGTATCAGATGGCTCAATAATAGCAATACTTAAATTTTTATCTTTTTTTAGAAATTGAGCAGCAGTCATTATTCCTCCTGTTCCTCCTCCAATAATTAAAACTTGATAAGATGTTTTCATTGTGATTGATTTATATGTTTGTTTGTTTTGTTCTTTAAAATTAGCTTTAATAATTTAGTGAATTTGTAACGAATGTTACACTTAAAGCTACACTTATCTTTTAAACCTACAATAAAAATCACTTTAATCAAAGTTATTTTAGGCACAACTTAAGTATTACTCCAATGAATCTTAACGTGTAAAACAAAAAAAACCAGCACTTAAATTAGTACTGGTTTTTATAAGTTGTGACCTCGGAAGGATTCAAACCTTCAACCTTCTGAGCCGTAATCAGATGCGCTATTCAGTTGCGCCACGAGGCCATATCCATGTAAATGGGGTGCAAATATAATGGCTTTTTACTTGTGTTACAAGCCCTTTTTTATAAAAAAATAGATTATTTGCGTTTTCCTAATAAAATTCCAAGTCTTGGGAAAAATGAAGGCCCATTATCTGTGAGTAATGCTCGCCCTATACCTGCATAAACACTAAAACTAACATCCTTTTTAGTTACCCACTTTCTACCAAGAGAAATACCTAGGTTTAAAGTAGTAAATGACTTGGTATGGTAGGAGGAATTATAAACATAATCACAGCCATAACAAAAATCATCATAACTCCAATCATTTTTATGACCAAAGCTTAGATTTCCAAAACCTTCAACGAAAAATCCAGCAATTTCTCCACTACCAAAATATAAACGATAAAAAGGAGTTAAAGCAATTGTTTCATTATAATAAGGATTATCGCCATTTACTCTCGATTTATCATCAAGACTTATCAATGCAGCAATACCCCAACTGCTCTCTTGATCAATAAATCGTTCTAAAGAAACATCTATCGTTTTAAATATTAAAAGATTAAAAGCGTTGATTGACTTTTCAAATCGATAAGATTCTTGAGCCAGACCAGTATAAGCTTGAAGTAGTATAAGAAGTAAAAATATTTTTTTCATCATAGATTTTAATTAAAAAGATTTCCTTGAACAGGATACTGTTTCGGTGTCACTACATCCTTATGATCATAGCTCACCTTGTTGATTAGAGTAGTAATTGTATAAGGCTTAATCGATAGTGCTAAATTATGATTTATTTGGTTTGTTTCCCACATTTGATCGTAGGTATTACTGAAAACTAAAGGCATTCGATCGTGTATATGATGTAATTGATCATCAGCCTGCTTTGTTAGAACTATAAGTAGGCCTTCGACTTCTATTCCAGCCATATAAAACCAATCAGCTGAAGTTGTGAAATAATAAGGAATTCTAGCCCCTCCTATCGTTGCCCATTCATACCAACCAGAAGCCGGAATCAAACACTTTTTATAATTCTTAAAACTCAACTTTTGATCAAGGGTTTCAATTCGTGCATTGATAAGGAGTTTTGATGTACTCGACCAATTTTGCTGAAATCCCCATTTTAATTTAGTGGCTTTAAACGTATCATCGACTACCACTACTTCTTGTGAAGGTGCAATATTATAGCGCTCTTTCATTGGAATATGGAACTTCTTTGAAAAATCATCAATTCCTTTAGCAAATCCAAACCTACCACACATCATCCATTATTTAATTTTTCTAGCCCTTAGCATTTCTCTTTTTCCAGGAGGACCTGGTAGTCGTTCTACTTGAAAACCAACAGCTTGCATGGTTCTTCTCACTTCCCCTTTAGCGGCATAAGTCACCAGTATTCCTCCTACTTTCATTGCAGCATACATTTTGGTGAAAATAGTTACTGACCAGAGTTCGGGTTGCACTCTAAAACCAAAAGCATCAAAATAGATGAGATCGAATTTATTTTTATCTTCAAGTTCCTCAAATTTCTGCTTTCTTTTATAAAACTTAAAAAAAGGAGACAAGAGATGCGCTTTATCCCATGCTACTAGATGCATCTTTTCAAAAATAGCTTGATAGGATTCTTGGCGTAAGCTTTGGGTATAATCCATTTCAAGTGCCTGATCATAAGGAACAGGATAGGCCTCTACTCCAAGATAATCGATCATTAGTTGACGACGGTCTGCCTCGATATAACTAATCAACGCATTAAGACCAGTTCCAAAACCAATTTCTAGAATATGAACTGAAGATGCTTTTAGTTCATCTAATCCTGAGCGAATAAACACATGATAAGCTTCTTGTATAGCTCCATGAATGGAATGATAGTGTTCATTCCATGCTTCCATATGAAGTGTCTTTGATCCATCAGCTGTTGTGATGACTGTACGCTTAGGTAAACTCATAGCTCAAAGTTCTGTAATTATTCCTAAAAAAAGGAGATGAAGTCTTAATTATTTTTATTTTTACGGACATAATTAATACGATGCAAATGAAATCATTTGGTACACCTTTAAAAGTAGAAAAAATAGCGCAGTCTAGAATTGGAGAGGTAGATTTCCAAACGCTAAATTTTGGTAAAGAATTCACTGACCATATGATGGTCTCCACCTATAAAGATGGGCAATGGAGCATTCCTGAAATAAAACCTTATCAAAATCTTAGTCTTGCACCTTCTGCACGTGTATTCCATTATGGACAAGAAGTATTTGAAGGCATGAAAGCCTACAAAGATGATCAAGATAAAGTTTGGTTATTTAGACCTATGGATAACTTTAACCGTATCAATATCTCTTCAAAACGACTTGCAATGCCTGAATTTAGAGAAGATTATTTTTGCGATGGACTTTCAAAACTCTTAGAATTGGATCAAGAGTGGATTAAACCAGGTAAAGAAAATGCATTATATATCAGGCCATTTGTGATTGCTACAGAAGCAGGAGTTGCTGCAAGCCCTGCCAATGAATATATGTTTATTATTATTTGTTCCCCTGTACAATCCTATTATGCAGGAGAAGTTCGCGTTAAAATTGCAGAAAAGTTTTCACGTGCAGCACAAGGTGGAACAGGGTATGCAAAAGCAGGAGGAAATTATGCTGGTTCTTTTTATCCGGCTCAAGAAGCCCAAAAAGAAGGCTTTCAACAAATCGTTTGGACGGATGCATACACTCATGAATATATAGAAGAGGCAGGTACAATGAATATATTTATACGTATTGGAAATAAACTAATCACTGGACCAACGTCAGATAGTATTTTAGATGGTATCACTCGTAGAAGTCTTATTCAAATCGCTAGAGATAACTCTATTGATCTTGAGGTGCGACCTATTAAGATAAGTGAAGTGATTGAGGCCCATAAAAATGGTGACTTATTTGAAATGTTTGGTGCAGGTACTGCTGCAGTAGTAAGCCCCATCGCAGGATTTGGTTATAAAGGTGAATCCTATGAGCTAAAAGGAGTTACTGATAACTATTCTGACAAATTCAAAAAAATAATTACTGATATCCAATACAATAGAAGTAACGATCCTTATGGATGGAGAGTTGCTGCATTTTAACTTACAGGTAGGACTCACCTCTGAAATCCATCATTTACTACTCTAGCAACAGTTGTCACTAACCTAATTTCCTAAAGGATGTTCATCAGTGCGATTATTTTTTGTCTAGAATTTGTTTAATGTTGGGCTTAAAGTAATTTGGGCCCTTAAGCACTTTTCCATCTGCTCTATAGATTGGTTTTCCATCTGCTCCAAGTTTACTCATATTAGATCGTTGAATTTCATCAAAAACCTCTTCAATTTTATGTTGCAGTCCATGCTCTATAATAGTGCCACATAAAATATATAGCATATCTCCAAGAGCATCAGCAACTTCAATTAAGTCATCATTTGTAGCTGCTTCCAAATATTCTTTATTCTCTTCATCCATTAAATTAAATCGAAGCTTGTTTTTAGCCTCACCTAAATTCGCTTTAGGACTTTCGCTATATCCAAGTTTAAAAGCCTTATGAAATTCTTGAACTGCCTTAATCTTGTGTTTCATGTGTAGATATTTTAGTTAGATTTGTGTAAAAATAGAGAATATGTTCACTAAAGGACAAATCATTTTTGCAGTATTATTTGCGATTGGCTTCGGAGCTTTTATTATTAGATCTTACGTCAAAGACAAACAATTGCATCAAAAGAATTACAAAGGAGTCAAATGGGTTGCCATTGCTTTTGTTGTATTTATCGCATTATTATTTGTGATCAAAAATCAATTAAACTATTGATATGCAAGGGCTCAAAACAATGCTTTTTGTATTCTTAGGAGGTGGATTAGGATCAGTGCTACGGTACTTGGTTAGTAACACTTTAAACCCTTCCTATAGTTACTTCTATCTTGGGACCTTTGTATCCAATATCATTGGTAGTCTACTTATAGGGATACTCATAGGTCTTTCCAGTAAATACGAATTGATTAACTCCCATCAACACGCGCTACTCGTTATTGGTTTTTGCGGTGGCTTTACCACCT
>Ga0181552_10001713_pt1 | contig 16561 bp, 14 predicted proteins | sample 011ome_18_FD_130583 | JGI IMG/M metagenome (GOLD analysis project Ga0181552, IMG submission 130583) | Coastal salt marsh microbial communities from the Groves Creek Marsh, Skidaway Island, Georgia - 011501BT metaG (megahit assembly) | ecosystem: Environmental > Aquatic > Marine > Intertidal...
AAAAATAAAAAACATTTAAAAATAAAAAAACAAAAAAAAAAAAAATTATTAAAAAAAAATTTTATAAAATTTTTAAAAAAATTAAAAAAAAAAGGAAACTGTATATCTTTGGATAATGCTTATTTAATTTTGAAAAAAAAAAAAAATTTTGAAGATTATTCTTATGCAATAACTTTTGACGATGGTTTTTATAATAATTTTAAAATTGCTGCACCAATTTTAAAAAAAAGAAAATTATTTGCTACTTTTTATATTACTACATCCTTTATTGATAAAAATGAAATAAGTTGGATTGATAAAATAGAAAATATGATTGAGAAAGAAAAAAAAATAAAATATATAAATATTTTTAATAAAAAATTCAAAATTAAAACAGATCAATCAAAAATTTATTTCTTAAATTTTATTCGTTTTTTTGCAAAACAAAACAAAACTAATTTAAATGATTTGGTTTTAGATATTAAAAACCAATTAAAATATAAATTTAGACTTAATAACTTTCAAAATATTTTAGATAAAAAAATGAATTGGACCGAGATTAAAAAATTAAATAATTGTAAGTTTTTTTCAATAGGCGGTCATTCTGTAAATCATAATATACTTTCTTTTTTAAATAACTCAGAAGTAAGAAAAGAAATTAACGACTCAATTAATATTATTAAGAAAAATTTAAAAATTAAATTAAAGCACTATAGTTATCCCGAGGGATTAAAACATACATATGGTATTAGAGAAATAAATTTATTAAAAAAAAAAGGAATAAAAATATGCCCATCAGCAGAATTTGGTATAAATAATAAAAAAAGTGACCTATTTAATTTAAAAAGAGTTTTTGTAAATTGATAGTCATAATTCAAGCAAGATCTGGTTCTAGAAGATTTAAAAATAAAGTTCTAACGATGTTGCACGGTAGACCATTGATTTGGTATGTAATACGCCAAGTAAAAAAAGCAAAAAAAGTAAAAAAAATAATTTTAGCTATTCCTAAAGGCAAAAAAGATAAAAATTTATATTTATATTTAAAAAGAATTGGTATTGAAATTTACAGAGGAAGTGAAAAAAATGTTGCGGGGAGAATTGTAAGTGCAGCTAAAAAATTTAAAGCAAATTTATTTATGAGAATATCTGGAGATAGTCCACTTATTAAACCATCAATTATTGATCGGTGCATATATTTGCAAAAAAAATTTGTTGATTATGATTTAATAACAAATGTATTCCCCAGAACATTTCCAAGCGGACAATCTGTAGAAATTATTAAAACAAATATTATTGAAAAAAATATAAAAAAAATGAAAAAAAAAGAACGTGAGCATGTAACACTTTTTTTTTATAAATATTATAACAAATTTAAAATTAAAAATTTTATATCTAAAAGTAAAAAATTAAGCTCCAAAAACTCTATCGACACTTTAGAGGATTTTCATAAATTAAAAAAATTTATAAAAAAATGAATTTTAATGTTGTTATTATTGGATCAGGAGTAGGATTAAAGCATCTAGAGGCATTAAATGAAATAGATCAAACCAAAGTTATAGCTATATGTGAAAAAAATAGATCTAGGCGCGTATATCTAAAAAAAAAATTTACCAATATTGAAATTATTTCAGATTATAAAAAAATTTTTAATATTAAAGATAATATCGATTTAATTTCTATTGCTAGTTATGATTCTGATCATTTTAAACAAATAAAATCTTTGTCAACAATTTGTAGAAATTTTATTGTTGAAAAACCGATGGTTCAAACACCCCATGAATTAAAAGAATTAAGAAAAATAGTAAAAAAAAAAAAATTAAAAATATTTTCAAATTTAGTATTAAGAAAAGTTGAATTATTTAAATTTATAAAAAAAAATATATCAAAAAATAAAATTTATAATATTGAAGCTGATTATTTGTGGGGAAGAATTTACAAACTATTTGAATGGAGATCAAAAGAAAAAAAATATTCTTTAACTTTAGGAGCTTCAATTCATATGATTGACATAGTAAATTGGCTAGTTGACGATATGCCAGTTTCTGTATTTACTAAGGGTAATAAAATTTCAACAAAAAAAACTAAATTTAAAAAATCTTCATTCTTAACTCATTTATTTTCTTATAAAAATGGACTTATTGTTAAAATTTCTGCAAACGCAGCTTCAGCACATCCACATTTTCATGAGATTAAGGTTTTTCAAAAAAATAAAACTTTAATTTCAAATTTAAACAATCAGTTAATTATAACAAGAAATCTTAGTAATAAAAATAAATTTAAAATTCAAAAATTAAAATTACCATACCCTGATAAACAAAATAGAAAAAAATTAATTAAATCATTTGTTAAATCGATAAAAAATAATAGATCACCAAATATATCATTTAAATATTTATGTAATTTGATGCAGATATGTTTTTTTGCTGATTTGTCGCTAGTAAAGAAAAAAGAAATTAAAATTAAATTTTTTAAATCATGATTGGTGTTATAAATACTGGTATTGGAAATGTACCATCTGTATGTTCGGCATTAAAAAAAATAAACTGTAAATTTATACTATGTTCTAGCCATAGTGATTTAGATAGGGCAAAAAAAATTATTTTACCAGGAGTAGGTTCTTACAAGACATTTTATGAAAATATAAAAAAAAAAAAATTCTTTCATAAAATATTTGAGCGAGTTAATAATGGCACTCCTATACTTGGAATATGTTTGGGTTTTCACGCTTTATTTGAAAGTTCAGAGGAGTTTGGACTATATGATGGCTTTAAATTTTTAAAAGGAAAAGTTAAAAATATTAAATCTTTAAATATTTCTCAGAGAGTTCCCCATGTTGGATGGAACAACTGTGATATAACTCAACAAAGTATTTTATTTGACAACATAACGCAAAATGCAAATTTTTATTTCACCCATTCATTTACTCCAGTTAATGTGCAAGAAAAGTATATAATTAGTACGGTTGAGTATGGAAAAAAATTAGTTGTGGCAGTTCAAAATAACAATATTTTAGGAGTTCAGTTTCATCCAGAAAAAAGCCAAAAAGTTGGCTTACAAATTCTTAATAACTTTGTAAAAAATTTTAATGCTTAAAAAAAGATTAATAATTTCTTTGACTTTTAATGAAGGAGTTTTGTTTAGAACAAAAAAATTTGTTCCTGATTACAGATATACAAAAAATTTTATTGACCTTTGGAATGCTGATGAGATTATTTTAATTGATGTCTCTAAAAATAAAAACAAGCTCAAAGATAATTTTTTAGATGTAATTAAATTTTTTATAGAAAATTGTCATCTACCTATTACTGTTGGAGGAGGTATTAATTCAAAAAAAAAAGCAAAGAAAATATTTGATTTGGGTGTAGAAAAAATTATTATAAATTCCTCAACTTTTTACAATCCTGATTTAACTATTGATTTAATTAATACATTTGGCTCATCCTCTATTATTCAGTCAATTGATTTTAAAAAAATAAATAATTTTAAGTACTCAATATACGTTGATAATGGAAAAACTAAAATTGATCTCAACAATAATGATTACTTAAATTTTCTTTCTTCATTAAATGTCGGTGAAATTTTGCTAAACAGTATTGACCAGGATGGTGGACTTATGGGATTTGATCTTAATTTAGTAAATAAATATTCTGGAAACTTCAATGTTCCAATAATTGTTCAGGGTGGAGGCGGAAATTGGCAACATTTTCTTGATATATTGAGATTAGATAATATAAGTGCTGCTTGTACTCAAAATATTTATCATTTTACAGAAACAAGCCTAAAAGCTGCAAAAAAATTTTTAATTTTAAATAAAATCAATATGAGATATGACGATTAAAATTTGTAAACTTTGCACCACACCTTCTAGTAGACCCAGAATTAGTTTTGATAGTAGTGGAGTTTGTAATGAAGGAAAAAACTTAAAAAAAAAAAAAAAAATTGACTGGAAGCAAAGAAAGAAAGAGTTTTTAGTTATTTGTGATCAAATAAAAAAAGTAGCAAAGAGATTTGGTAATGAATATGATTGCGTTGTTCCATGGTCAGGTGGAAAAGACTCAACATCTATCGCATTGAAATTAAAATTTGAATTTGGCTTAAGACCTCTTTTGGTTACAAATTCACCTCTAATACCCAATAAAATTGGAGAAAAGAATAGAGAAATATTATTAGATAAAGGATTTGATAATATTTTTATAAGACCAAACCAAAAAATTGCAAAACATCTTGCAAAGAGATTTTTTATTGAAAGAGGAAATCCAAAAGTAGCTTGGGATGCGGGTGTAAATGTTGTTCCAGTTAAAGTAGCTATTAAGTTTAAAATTCCATTTATTTTTTATGCAGAGCACGGCGAAAGTGAATATGGCGGACTTGTGTTAAATGAGCAAAGTTCAAAATTAAGAGATTACGAGGAAGTCATAGAGCATCAAATTGGAGATTATCCTGAAAATTGGATAGATGAAATAGTAGATAGAAAAGATTTAAATTTTTATATTTATCCAGATGCGCGTGAAGTAAAAAATATAAATTTAAAAGCTTATTATTTTTCATATTTTTTTAAATGGAGCATGGCTGATAATTATGATTATGTAAAAAAAAATTTATCAAATTTTTTGTTAAATGATAATGGTCGAACTACTGGTACTTTTACAAATTTTGATAGCCTAGATGATAAAATTGATGATTTGTATTATTTTATGCAGTTCATTAAGTTTGGTTTTGGTAGGGCTGTAAGAGATACCTCAAGATTTATTCAAAATGACCGAATGTCAAAAAAAGAAGCGATAGAAATAGTTAAAAAATATGATGGTGAATTTCCTTCTAAAAATTTAGATGAAGTTTTGAATTATCTAGCTCTAGAAGAAAGTGATTTCCAAAAAATCATTGATAAACATAGAAATATTGAAATATGGAAAAAAAATAATCATAATAATTGGTTAAGTAGCTGGGAACTAAAAAATAAATTATTTTAAAATATATATAATTAATTTAAGTGATAAAAAATGAAAAAAAAATTTATGAAAAAAATTAAATTTTCTGGATCAAATATTATCAAAGATGATTTAAAAAAAGTAAATGAAGTTTTAAAATCTGGATGGTTAACCCATGGAAAGTATACTAAATTTTTTGAGGAAGAACTAAAAAATTTTACTAAATCAAAATTTTCAACAACGGTATCAAGTTGTACTGCAGGATTGCATTTAATTTTTTTAGCATTGGGTATTGGCAAGGGGGACACTGTATTGGTACCCGCAATGTCTCATGTGGCATCAGCTCATGCTGCAACTTACACAGGTGCCAAAGTAAAATTTGTTGATATAGACTTGGAAACTGGAAATATAACTTACGAGGAAGTAAAAAAAAATTATAAAAAAAATATAAAAGCAATTGTGGTTGTTCATATGAGTGGAATTCCCGTAAAAGATATTTTGAAAATTAAAAATTTCTGTAAAAAATATAAAATATATCTTATAGAAGATTGTGCTCATGCCCTGGGATCAAGAATTAACAAAAAACATGTAGGAAATTTTGGTGATGCTTCAGCTTTTTCATTTTACCCAACAAAACAAATAACTTCTGGTGAGGGTGGGGCAATAATAACTAACAATAGAGGAATTTTTGATAAAGTAAAAAAATTAAAGGCTTTTGGAATTGATACTGATATTAAGGATAGAAAAATACCCGGTTTTTATAATGTAAAAAGTTTAGGGTATAATTTTAGAATGACTGATTTTCAAGCGGCATTAGTTTATTCTCAACTTAAAAGATATAAACAAAATTTAATAAAAAGAAAAAAAAATGCGTTAATTTATGAAAAATTTTTGAAAAACTGTGATTCAATTAATTTTTCAAAATTTTCAGAAAATAATTCATATTTTATTTTTCAAATTTTTGTAAATCAAAAAATAAGAAATAATTTAATTAAAAAAATAATTCAAAGAGGAATAGGCTGTAGTATACATTATGCTAATCCAATACCATTTTTCGATTATTATAGAGAACCAAAATATAAAAATAAATTTAAAAACGCCTTAAAATATGCCAAAACCAACATTTCTTTGCCAGTACATCATAATTTGAAAGTAGAGGATATTAAATATATATCAAAAATGTTAATTCAGAATTCAAAATGAAAAAAATTGTCTTAATTGGTGGCGCTGGTTTTATTGGCCACAATCTCGCAATGCATTTAAAATCTAAAGGACACGATGTTACAATTATTGACAGCTTTAGTGTTAATAATCTTTTAAATTTCAATGACAATGATATTGAAAATAAAAATTTGTATAGAGCAATTCTAAATAATAGAATCGACCTAATAGGGAAAAATAATATTAAATTAATGGTTGAGGATGCTAGAAATTATCACCAGTTATCTAAGGCTATAACAAATTTAGAACCTGAAGTAATTGTCCACTTGGCAGCTGTATCTCATGCCAATCGTAGCAACAAAACTCCACATGATACTTTTGATCATAGTCTAAGAACATTGGAAAATGTCTTAGATATATGCAAGGGTATAGGATCTAGATTGGTTTATATTTCTTCAAGTATGGTCTACGGTGATTTTAATAGTCAAATTGTAAATGAAGAAACAATCTGTAAACCCAAAGGTATTTATGGTGCATTAAAATATGCAGGTGAAATTATAATAAAATCCTATTCTGAGGTTTTTGGATTACCATACACGATTGTAAGGCCTTCAGCATTGTACGGTGAGAGATGTGTTAGTAGAAGAGTTGGACAAATTTTTATTGAAAACCTTATTCAAGGAAAAAAAATTATTATAAATGGTAATGGTAATGAAAAATTAGATTTTACATATATCACAGATCTAGTCAATGGAATTGAAAAATGCTGTATTTTAGAGAAAGCTATAAATCAGACTTTTAATATAACTTTTGGAAAAGGTAGAAAAATAAATGATTTAATTAAAATTTTAAAGTCTGAGTTTGGAAAAATTAATGTAATTTATAATGAAAAAGATTCATTAATGCCAGAAAGAGGAACGCTCAGCAATGAAAAATCAATTAATCTTTTAGATTATAAGTCTAGTTATCCTTTAGAGAAAGGCTATCTACAATATATAGATTGGTATAAAAAATTCTGGAAAAAATTTAAAAAATAATAAATACTAATACCTGAAATGTTATAATAAATTTTAATTGGTATAAATATATTTATTAATTAAATTAAAAATATTTAAAATAATATGAATTTTAATAATCTAAAAAAAACTTTTATAATAGCTGAGATTGGAAATAATCATGAGGGGTCATTTGGTGTTGCTTGCAAGCTTATTAATGAAGCAAAAAAAGCAGGGGCAGATGCTGTAAAATTTCAAACATTTAAAACTGAATATTATGTAAATCAAAATGACAAAAAAAGATTTAAAAAATTAAAAGAATTTGAATTATCATATGAGGATTTTGCAAAATTATCAGTAGTAGCAAAAAAAAATAATCTTAAGTTTATTTCGACACCTTTTGATATAAAAAGTGCTATTTTTTTGAATAATATAGTAGATTTTTTTAAAATTTCTTCAGGAGACAATAATTATTTTGATTTAATCAAGGTAGTATTGGGATTTAATAAACCAACATTTATTTCAACAGGTTTTTTAAATTTTAAAGAAATTAAAAATTTAATAAAATTTACAAAAAAAAATAAATTTGATACCTCAAAACTTTGTTTATTTCATTGTGTTTCAGATTACCCAGTTAGTGACGAGCAAGCAAATTTATTATCTATAAAATTTCTTAAAGATAAATTATCTTTAGAGATAGGTTATTCTGATCATACAATTGGAATAGAGGCTCCAATATTAGCAATTTCTTTAGGAGCCAAAATTATTGAAAAACATTTTACACTTGATAATAATTTTTCAAAATTTAGAGACCATAAAATATCCCTAAATCCAAATGATATGAAACAGCTTGTTACTTCAATAAGAAAAGCTGAATCAATGCTTGGTTTGTTAGAAAAAAAAATTCAAAAATGCGAAGAAAAAAACTTAATTAATGTAAGAAGATCTATTTATGCAAACTACGATATAAATAAGAATTCTATTTTAAATAATGAAATAATTAAAATTATTAGACCTGCAAATTTTTATAAACCTAATGATATAAATAAAATTTTAAATAAAAAAATAAAAAAAAATATTAAAAATAATCAAGCCATCTTGCCTGAATTTTTTAAATAAATTAAATTTTTTTTAATTTTGAGTAATATTTTGAAATTAAAATCCAATTTTTAAAAAATTTTTTTACAACTTTATAAGAATCTATTTTGATTTTATTTATTTCAATTTTATTAATTTTTTTTGCTATAATGATAATTTCATTGTTATTGATGTATTCATTAGTAAACATAATTTTAAATTTATTTATTACAAGTAAATTACTCAATGTGTTTTTGCTAAAATGGAATGGATGTAGATCAATTTTTTTTCTTTTAGTTATATAATCATATATAGATTTTTTGAATGGAGTTAAGATTCTTGAACTTTCTGCCACTACTAAAATTCCATTTTGTTTTAAAATTTTATTTGCAGTTTTTATTATATCATAACAATTAGATGAGTTGCATAATGTCCATGTTATAAAACAAACATCAAAATAATTATGATATTTTTTTATTTTTGCAAAATCTTCAGCAGTTCCACAAAAACTTGAAATTTTTTTTGATTTTAATATTTGACAATTATTGTAAGAAGGATCAACACCGAAAATTTTTTTTGCTTGATTTAGTTTTTGTACTTCAATTAACAGAACACCCTCCCCACAACCAAGGTCAATAATTTTTTTTTTTTTAAAATTAGTATAATTAGTAGCTGTATACAAAACATTCATGAGTCTAGACTTAACGAATGGTACTGTTGCCGTATAAAGTTTAGTATTAAAAATTTTTTTTTTTTTTTTTTGAAATTTTTTATTCCATGAATTGGCTATTTCTTTTGAATTTCTTCGAAAAATAACTGAAACTAATCCAGTTATTTTAGATACATAGATGTCATTCTTTGAAGAGCTAAAACCAGTCACTTTTCTTAAAATTTTTATTGGGTAATGATTGCCAAGACCTAAATATTCTTCTTTAATTTTAGTAATAATTTTCATAAATAATAGTTAATCTATATTATTATTAATTTAAATAAGATTTTATTAAAAAAAAACTTAATCTTCTTGAATAAAAATATGAGTAAAATAAATATTGCTGTAATTGGTTGTGGAAAACATTTTGAAGATTTTCATTTACCTTCTTTTAAAAGATTAAAGCAACATATCTCTATATCTGGCATTTTTGATATAAATTTAAATAGGGCAAAATATATTTCTAAAAAATATAAAATAAAAAAAATATATAAATCAATAAGTGATTTATTGAAAGACAATCACGTAAATACAGTTGATATATGTTCTCCTCCAATTTTTCATTTTAAACAAATAGTTGAATCTATTAAATTTAAAAAAAATATAATTGTAGAAAAACCATTTGTTTTAAAAGAGTCGCAAATTAATAAAATTATCAATCTTTCAAAAAATACAAATTTAAAAATTATGTGTTTGCAGCATTCAAGATTTAGATTAGAAACAGAAAAATTTTGTAAATTTTTAAGTAAGAAAAAAAATAAATTTGGTAAACTTTTTTTTATAGAAGCCGTTGCTAATTATTCTAATGGAATTCCAAAACAGATAAATAATTCTTTTACAGATATAAAAATTGCGGGTGGAGGTCCATTGCTAGATCATGGTTCGCATTTATTAGATTTAGTTTTATTTTTTTTAAATTTCGATAAATATAAAATTAAATCTTCTTTTTTTTTTAAAAATTTTTTTAAAAAAAAAAATATAGTTTATAATGTTGAAGAAATAGCAATTGTAAATGCACTATTTGATAAAACAATACTTTTGAAATTTGAAACTTCATATCTATCCCATAAAAAAAAAAATAATTTTTTTATTAATTTTCATTTTGAAAATGGGTTTTTAACTTGGCCGACTCTGGAGTACAGATTAAATAATATTGAGAATTCGATCAAATTTAAAAGTAAACAAAAAGCTAGCGATAGACAATTTTTACATTTTGTTGATTGCGTTGTTAATAATAAAAAACCTTTTATTGACTTGCTAGAGACAAAAAAACTTGTAATATTAATTGAAAAATTTTATCAGAAAGGTATTTATATTAATAATTATGACAAAAATAACAAATAGACGTTTATCAAAATACGAATTAGATAATTGTATTAAGCTTATAAACAAAAAAGGCTATTGCAAAATTAGTAAATTTTTTTCTAAAAAAGTAGTTGATAATTTACTTATCTTAGTCAAAAAAAGTTATGAAGAACAAAAAAAATATTCTCATTTAATAAATACCCCAAAAGTTTGGAATCAAGCAAAAATTATTTACAATTTACAAAATAAAGATCTGACTTATATCAAATTAGCAAATAATAAAGACTTAGAAAAAATTTTAATTAAAAAAATAAATGATCCAACTTTTAGAAACGCAAAAAAACATGAACCAAATTATATTCTCAACCATTTGATAGCTAGATCAAGTGGAAAAGAATCTCTTTTTTTGCACATTGATAGTGGGGTTCCAACAGGATCTATAACTATTTTTATGCAAATAATGATTGTTTTAGAAAATAGTGTCAAAAAAAACGGTTGTACGGTTGTTGTTCCAGGATCTCATTTAAGCCAGAAGTTTGCTAATAGAAAAATAAAAAAATTCGATTATCTTGAAGGAAGTCCGGGAGATATTTTTATTTGGGATGGTAATCTATGGCATGGTAGTCTACCAAATCTTAATCATGAAACGAATAGCAGATGGAATATAATCGCAACTTATTGCAACTGGCAGTTTAAACAAGTTTTTGATATTCCAAGAGGCTTACCAAAATCTATATATAAAAAATTAAGCAATAAAGAAAAGCGTTTTTTAGGTTTCTGTGCGATACCAGCGTTAAATGAAAAAGAGAGAGTGTCTCGAAGTATTCCTATAAGAAAATTAAAAAAAAATAACAGAGACTATTATCGTTTTTCAAGAGATTAAATTTTATCTAAAAATATTGCTGTATTAATAACATTAAATATAAACTTACTTTCGTTATTATTAATTTTTTTAGTCTTTTTAAGATAACTACAAAATTTATCAATTTTAACAAAATTTCTAATATTTTTACTTTTTAACAAAAAGTTTTCAATTTTTTTACTTTTTAAATTAACAAGAGAATTTATAGAAGAGTTAAATCCCATTTTTTTTCTGTCTAATCTTACGTTGTTATGCAGTATACCTTTCATGGCAGCTCTAAGTAAAAATTTATTATATCCATTGTTGATAAACAATTTTGTAGGCAAAGACATTGTAAAATCTAAAATTTTTTTATTTAAAAAAGGACTTCTATTTTCAATAGAATTTTTCATTGAATTATGATCATCCTCATGGCATAGAATTGGTATAGATTCATGAAATAATTCGTTTAACATTCTATTGCGTAATAATGAATTCGAATAATTTCCTTCTTTAAACTTTTCAATTTTTGCATTTGAAAGATATTTTTTTCTAAAAACATCACTAAGTTCGCTTGTTAAATAATTTCTATTTTTTAAATTTTTAAATAAAGATATATTTTTTAGATTGGGGTTTCTAATTTCTGGTAATATATATTTTTTCCAGTTTTTAAAATGTTCTAATTTTTCAGAATTATTTTTAATTTCTCTTAAATGCATTAAGTAATGATCATAATATCCAGAAAACATCTCATCTCCACCTGCTCCAGAAATTAGGACTTTTACGCTGTCTTTTTTAACATGATTTTGAATGAATGAGTGCGTGTAGTACGACAAAGTTGAAATTGGTGAGTCATGATAATTAATTAGTTCATCAAGTTTAGTTAAAAAGTCATGTTTTTGAGGAAAATTTATCTTAACTATTTTGCAACCTATGTCTTTTTTTATAAAGTTTATATTTTTATTTTCATTATATCTAATATCTTTATCTATTATAGAATAACATTTGACGCGTTGATTTAAAACTTTTGCTGCGATTGAAACTAGAGAGCCAGAATCTATGCCACCGCTAAGATAGAATCCAATTGGAAAGTCTGAAATTAATCTAGATTTTACACTTTCAATAATTAATTTTTTTGTTTCCGAAATTGCCTCATTCTGTGAAATTTTAACTATATTATTATAATTTTTTTTTTTATGATATTTTGAAAAATAAAATTTTTCATTACTTATAGACATTTTTAAAAATGATCCTGGACTAAGAGTAAATATGTTTTTATAAAAAGTATTATTATCTTTATTTAAAAATCTATAGCCTTGTTTGATATATAAATTAATTTGATTATCATTAATTTTACGAATATCAGAAATATCTTTACCAATATTTAATATATATTTAATTTCTGAACCAAAAATTAATTTATTAGCTTGTTTATAGTAAAAAAGAGGTTTTTCACCAAAAAAATCTCTTGATAAAATAATTTCCTTTTTTTTTGTGTCATAAATACAAAGAGCCCACATACCATCAAATTTATCAAAACATTTTTCTCCCCATTTATCATATGCTTTTATTACTACTTCAGTATCACCTTCAGTATAAAAATTATAACCGCATTCTTTAAGTTCATCTCTAATAGTTTTAAAATTATATATTTCTCCATTATATATAAGTATTAGATTTTTAAATTTAAATGGCTGATGTGAACGGTTATTATCATCTAAAATTGTTAGTCTAGAGTGATATAAAGAAACGCAAAATTTATTATTTAAATCTCGATACATACCAGAATGATCTGGACCCCTTGTTTTCATTAAAGATAAAATAAAATCATCATTTAAATTTTTTATTAGTCCTCTGTCAAAAAATCCCGCAATTCCACACATTAAATTTTTTAAAAGTATATTTATGTTAAATGTTATTTGTTATTTAGTATAACTCAAATTGAATAAAAGATATAAAAAATTTATATATTAGATATATTTTTTAGAAAAGAGTTTTAGTTCTAAATAAAATACCAGGGTAATGCGCTGACTAAATAAATTAAATTTTAAAATCAACTTTGTTAATTTAAGAAGTAGTTATTTTGAATATATAACAAAATATATGAATATATTTCTTTTTAAAAATTTTTTTTTCAAATTTTGATAAATAACTAATTTATCTTGATTTGCAAAATCAAGGCTTATAAACATGTATTTTAATAATATTAACAATATTTATTTATTAAAATTTAAATTTTAGGAGTAAAAATTATGAAAAAACTAAATAAATATGGACAACATAAAGAAGAGGCAAGCAAAATTAATGTTAAAACTTATTTTAATAGAGCAATTGGAAAAACTCCAGAAATGGAAACGTCAAAGGCAATAGCTAAAATAATTAAAAAAATTACTAGAAAAAATTATAGTATTTTAGATGTAGGATGTGCTTGTGGTCATTTTTATAGATCTCTAAAAAGGGAGATTAAGGTTGATTTTTTTTATACGGGAATTGATCCTTACAAAATCCTTTTAGATAAGGCAAAAATTGCATGGAAAAAAGAAGGTAATGTTAACTTCAAAAAAGGCAATGTGCAAAATTTGCCATTTAAAAATAATTTATTTGACATATCTTTTTGCAGTAATGTTTTACTAAGATTGCCATCAATTGAAAAAGCTTTAAGAGAGTTAATTAGAGTGACAAAAAAAACTATAATATTAAGAACTGTAGTTTATGATGTTTCTTACAAAATTCAATTAGTATACAATCGTAATTGGTGGAAAGAAACAAATGTAAAGCCCGTTGATGAATTTGATAAAAATGGAGATCCTAAGTCATTTTCCTATTTTAATATTCACTCATTTGATTATTTGAGTGCATTAATAAATAAAATAGATCCTAAGTTAAAGATTAAATTTGTTAAAGATAATTTCTATTCAAAAAAAAATATACAAGCTAGTATAAAAAAAGAAAAAAGACCCTTGGCCACAAGAATAATTGGCAATGAGCAGTTTGCAGGTTGCTTAATGCAGCCTCATTATTTTGTAATAATTAATAAATAATGAAAGTTTTGTTTGAAAATTTATTATTTAAAAATTTAATTAGACACTTAAAATTAATATTTAAAAATTTATTTTTTGATAACAATGAGGTTCTTTTCTTAAAATATTGTAATGAAAAAAAATTTATAAAAAAAAAAAAAAATAAAAATTATATTTTAATACAAACTGTTACCGATTATTACTATTTGGCATATTATAAAACTTTAATATCTCAAAATAAATTTCTAGATTATGAAATTATTGGTTTGTGGCCTTACTTTCAAAGAACTGTTAGGAAAAGGTTTTTTTTTTTAGAATTTGTAAATGAAATATATTTATATATTCTCGATTATATAATATTTTTAAAATGGAAAAAACTATATAAATCAATAGGAATAACTCATATTAAGCGTCTGAATTTAAGTATTTTTGATAGAATTAATTTTTATACAAAAAATATAAATTTAGATTTTTTTTTTAAAAAAAAAAATTTTTTTGACTTTGAAATTAATAAAATCAAAATTGGAGATCTTTTATATGATACCTATCTGAGATTTAGAGCTCAACCGACTTTTTTTAGAAAAGATAAATTATTTATTAATAAGTTAATTTTTAAATCAAATATAGTTATTTTAAAATTAGAAAAATTATATAAAAAATATAAATTTGAAGCGTTTTATACAAGTTACAGTTCTTATATTCAGCACGGATTGCCTGTTAGATTTTTTTTAAAAAAAAAAATAAATGTATTTTCGGGTATTAATAATAGTCAATACAATAAAAAACTATCACATGACGATGTGAGTCATGCAGAAAGTTATTTTAAATTTAAAAATATATCTAAAAATATTAGAAATAACGAAACTTTTTTATCAATATCAGAAAATGATTTAAAATTAAGATTTTCTGACGCTGAAAAGAAAAAAAATAAAATGTCTTACTTATCTGTAAATACATATACCAGCAAAGAAGACGAAAAGTTTGATGTTTGTCTATTGAATAATTTAGATGGAATACTTTTTTTACAGGATTTTTACGATAGCCCTCATGACTGGGGTAATTTAGTTTTCGATGATTTTTATAGGTGGACAGTATATACTTTACATATTATAAAAAAGTATAATTTAAGAATTGCTGTAAAACCTCACCCTAATAGCTGGTATATTTCCCCTGATTCGATATTGGTTTACCAAAGATTAAAAAAAAAATTCTCTGGCATAATTTGGCTTGATAAAGATTATCCAAATAAAATTATTTTTAAAAAAATAAAATTTGGAATTTCTTGTACTGGATCAGTTCTATTCGAATTGGCTTTCCATGGTATAAAAGCTATTTCATGTGGCGAGCATCCTGGAATAGATTTTAATTTTACTATTAATGCAAAAAGTAAATCTCATTATAAAAGTATTTTATTAGATATTTCTAATATGGGGCTTCCTGAATTTTCAAAAAATGATTTATTAATTTATAATTATTTGTATAGACATATGAATATGGATGCATATGATAATATAGCGAGAAAAATAGAGTTAAAAAATATAGATTTTTCAAAAAGTAATAGTCTTGTAAAATATATAGAAAAAATTAGCAAATATAAAAATGATTTTAAAAATTAAGAAATTTTTTAGTTATTTTTTAGATTTTCCTATTTTTTTTTATGATTTATTATTTTTTAAAATAAGAAAAAAAAACTCTCAAGGCAGCTATGATTATATGCTTCGTTTTTTTTATTTAACAGGTGGAATTTCAAATGATATTATTAATTTTTTTGTTTCAAAAAAACCAAAAATTTTTTTTTTGAATAAAGGTTTTTTATCAAAATATGATGACCGTTCTATAAAATCTTATCAAGAAAATTTAGAAAAAAATGGATATGTGATTTTTGAAAATATTTTAAATGAAAATGAAATTAATGATTTGATTTCAGAATTTAAAATAAAAAATGGTTTTTATATTTCTGATGAAAATGGAACTTCAATTAAACAACAATTAGATTTAAAACAACCTAGGGCAGTTAAGTTTTTTTATTCATCCCAAGATATTATTGATACAAAGAGTTTTCATAAAATTTTATTTGACCCTTCTTTAATTAAATTTTCTCAAAATTATTTAAAATCCTACCCTGTAATTGATAATATTTCTGCATGGTGGAGTTTTCCAAGTAATAAACCTGATAAAAATGCAGCTCAATGGTGGCACTTTGATTTAGAAAGACCTAAATGGTTGAAATTTTTTTTCTTTTTAACAGATTGTACAGTAGATACAGGAGCGCATTGTTTCATTAAAGGATCTCAAAAAAATAATGGAGTAAAATGGTCATTAAGAAATAAAGGTTATACAAGATTGTCTGATGAAGACATTGAAAAAAATTATAAAAAAGAAAATATTGTATCAGTGATTGCAAAAAAAGGTTCTCTTCTTGTAGAGGATACAAGGGGACTGCACAAAGGATCAAATTTAATTAAAGATTATAGATTTTTAATACAATTACAATATGCGTCTAGTACATTTGGTACTAAAATTGAAAAATTTAAAATGCCCAAATT